>Ga0099824_1007813_pt1 | contig 13972 bp, 16 predicted proteins | sample SiratrowhiteBW_FD_76837 | JGI IMG/M metagenome (GOLD analysis project Ga0099824, IMG submission 76837) | Root nodule microbial communities of legume samples collected from California, USA - Siratro white BW | ecosystem: Host-associated > Plants > Roots > Nodule | place: USA: California... | reverse complement strand
TTTTTTTTTTTTCTTTTTTTTTTTTTTTTTTTTTTTTTTTTTACTATAGGAGGTTTTGATATATTTCGAAATTGAGAAATTTTAAGCCGAGCCATTGCCATCCCATCCTAGAACAATTAGATGATCTGGATTTAAGAATTATTATAGATTATTCGTTGATATAATGTAAAGAATTAGGATAATATTTAGTACTACTAGTTTACGAAGAGTCTAACCAATTTGTACGAATTTTTCCTAATGGTGTTTGGTGGAAAAATATCTTTTAACCCTTTTTTATTTTTTGGATTTTTAAACTGTAGTGTTTGGTACCGATGTTGGTAATGGCAATTGTCTTTTAGCCCTTCATTCACGATATTCATCCATAATTTTTTGTTTTGCCTTAAACATATTAGTTCTTCCATTCAATTGTCATATACATCACCAAACTAATGAATTAATTTTTCTTGAATTCATACCGTAAAGTTTTTGAACAACAGTTCGAAAGGGTGGTATGGCTTGCCTTCAAAATACACCATGTTAATTTCACCTTAAATTATAAGAAAATAGTTTTCACATTGATGAATTCACCCAAATGTTGCAACATTAAGGGTTAAGGTTTGTTGCAAGAGGCAGTCAGTTCCATAAATCGCGAATCCATCCTTTGAAAAATTTTGTCCTCCATCTCTTTAAGAGGTTGAGCAAAACGTGTTGACTATGCAGATTTGCCCACTGGAAGGTCCAACTGATACCAATTGATAGAACAAAAGAAGAGATCTAGGGTTTCTCCTACGAGTCACCTAAAAACACCAACCAAAACGGAAATCCTAGATGAGATTTCGATCGAGTCAAAAGGAAAGACGCGCAAGACAAAAGCAAGAAGAAACAAAGTATGATTTTTATTCGTTGAAAACCCTAATGCAACATGTTTATGGTCTATATAGGTAACGATTGATTGCTTAACAGTCAATCCACCCAAAAGAATAACAGAAACAAACAAAAAAACAGCTATAACCAGCTTATGATGTAACACATTACAATATAATAAATCCAAACTCTTGCAAAACAATTTTTTATATAGTTTCGTACAAGAACCTGCATCACATATACTTGATTCTTCAGTTATGCAATGAATTAGTTCACTTTCCTGCAGTTCAATCGAATCTCCCCTCTACTCCCAGTGAGTGGTTTTATGTTTCCCATCTTAATCATAGATTTTGCAAAGTCCTTGTGGAAAGCCTTAGAATTGTAGCTATATCTTTTAACCAATGCAACAGTGGAACCACCATTGAACAGTTCCTGATCAGAGTGAAGAAGCCCCTTCCTATGAACCAAATCAGAGAAGTAGGCTGAATCAAATTGCACTGCTGTGCGGTCCAAAGGAGCAAGGTTCAAGTCACCTCCTTTTCTAGGGCATATGTACTTAAGTTCTTTTGCAAAATGTTGATTGATATTAGAGTCATTGTAGATATGGTCCCTAAAGGTAGCACAACGTGCATTTCCAATTGTGTGGCCTCCAGAGAGAACAACAAGGTCCTTCTCGTTAAGGCCATGGCTCTTGAAGTTGGATATGAGTTCAGAAAGGCTGAAAAATGGTGCTGGAATGTTTGCATTTGCTGCTTCACGGCTTGCTGTGGTGGCGTCTCTTCTTCCTAGTCTCACTTCCCATATTGGCCCCCCTAGCTGCAAGAGAATACACATAATTCTTAATGTCAATTTTCTTTTATGTTACTAACAACAACCCTTATTTTTTAAAATATATACACATATTTCATTCGAACGTGAATGGCATATGGCTAAATCAACCCACATGATCACGGTTACTTTTACAGTCATTGTTTAATCTTTGTCAATCTTGTAGAGATGAGGAACAAAATTGTGATTAGTTTATACCTGACATAAAAAACTAGTGATTTTTGTTTATAATTTGAAGTTTGGATCTTCATGAACCTCTTTTGACGCGGTAAATTTGTTTTTATCAGCCAAAACATATCAGAAGTACAAAAAAAACACACGATAAATAATATAGAAAAACTAAACTATATATTGACTAAATCAATTCAACTAGCACAAACAAAAATTTAGACTATACTACTAAACATTCAACATAGGAATTTGTGGTAGTATACAGTAATATCACTCACCGCAACGACAGAGTCTCGTGCAGCAACAGCCAATATGTCCGCACAAGAAACAACTGGTTTTCTGCATGCTTTGTCCACAGCCTGCTTGATCTCATCAATCACTTCAAATCCTCTTGCAGACTGTACATTTGGAAGTGCATTCTTTTCACTATCAATGGTGGGTGAAGGGTCTAGTAGAATTGATCCATCACAACCCTGTTGAGTCACAATTCCAAAACCAATTTATTTATCATACTACAAATTCTTTTTATCAGTCATGCAAAGAAATATATAGAAAGAGTGGTAAAATAACTAATTTTAGAAAAAGAAAATAAGACAAAAATTTAAATACATTTTTACTAATTAAAACTATTTTGTAGAATTTTCTTAAAATTTTTAGAAAAACTTATTCTATATCTCATTTTTTTATTAGAAGTATTTATAGAAAAGTTTAGTTATGTCTCTCTATAAAACTCATTATTAATAACATTGTACAAACACACGTACATATACATATACATGCAACTAAAAAGTCTTACGTTAACAAAGCAATCATGGAAGTGCAAGCGTAGCAGAGAAGCTCCCATACGCTTCTCTTTCTGCACTGCAGCTTCCACAACACTTCTGATGGAGCTCAAAGCGTTAGGGCATGAGTAGTCATAGTAATCAGGTGACAGTGAGGAATATGCTGTTGATGCAACAGCTGCAAACACAAAGGCATAGAGGAAACCAGAGAAATGCTTAAAGGAAGCCATTTATATCAAGCAAGGAATGGTGAGTACTGTATCCTCGGCTAATAGATATAAGAAATCACTAGCTAGTAAGCTGAGAGATAGAACCAATTATTATGGAGATTTATGTGTTGTACAACCCTTTTATACATAGAGATGAAGCACTATTCTACGTAATATCTTACCTATTACATGGTGGAATGGGACTAAGAATTGACCTATTCGGGGAAAGAATCGTTCATAAAGGCATTAATGAAATACCTAACTTGCAAGAGTTCACTTTGATATGTATAAGAAATGAGAAAAGAATTTGTCATGGATTGATTTAGTCCGTGGGGTTTGTTAATTGAAGGTCAACCATTGAATGATTAGGTTAATAATTAGTAATAAGGGAAACGTACATCAATACATCTCTTTCGATCGAGTCAAAACGAAATATTCACTTTCTTGCTAGTTAATCATTTGACAAGATTGATTTGTAAACTATACTATTATTATTTTGTTATTTGAAATCATTGGAAAGTTTCAAAAACCGCCCATCTTATTAGTATAATCTGAGGTTATGTACGTAGTGGTTTTAAGTTTATCGTTTGGCCCTGTCTAGAGTGACGTGAGGTATTTGTGTCTTTATTTCGTTTAGGACGATTGAGTCAGAATTTTTATCTCAGTACAAGAATGTCAATTTCCTATGATTTTTCTCGTGTAAAAAATAGTAATTCAAAAGAAATTTTACAGAATTTAATCTGGAAAAGAGGTTCCAAAAAATGTTGGGTTCTAGAATAATACTATAAAAACTCACGATTACAATAAAAGATGAAATGATGAAAAAAAAGAAGATAATAATATAATTTTATTAAAGGAAGAAAAATTATAATGCCATTCTATCTAACTAAGAGGAAATGATAGCTATCTGTTGGAAATAGAAAAATTAACGAAAAATGTTAAAGAAGAATTAATTTTCTATCAAACTCTAAAATAAAACACTAAAATAGCAAAAAAGAAAATAACGTTATTTTATGTCTCATTAAGAAAACAATAGGTTCCTTTTATAACAAATAAAGTAAGCATTAAAGTAATTTTGTCTTAGACAAAACTGGTTTTGGTACTCTCTTCAAAAATCTCTTCAAAATTGAATTAAAAACTTTTAATAATGGTTAAAGTAGTTTTTAAAAAAAGTTTTGAACTCTATGTTAATAAAGATGTCATTGTAAGTTTGATAGATCAACGAGAGTCTGAATCCATTGTTATAAAATAATGTTGTAATAATACTTTAAGGAAACTGTTGTCTTAAATAATTTAATAAATTTTATTAGATAAATTAATCATAATACAAGAGTAAACCAGCATATTTATTTTAAATATCCTTATATGCATTCAAGAGCACTAGCCGTACCACTCATATCACAATTTGATTTTAGAATATATAACACTATATAAGATTGATATAATAATGGTTGGTAAATGAAATTAACTTAACAGTCGTGTAAGGAGTAGAACCATAAAACATTATGATTCTGCATTGATATAACCAATAACTACCAATAAAACCTGCATTGAAAATAAGTTAGTACAACATATTTGAATAATTTATTATACATTATTCAATAAAGAGAAACTTACTCGTGAGTATATAGAATAATTAAAGTAAATTTACTTTCATCCCTCATTAAAGTATTAGTGATGTAAGTCTCTATTTATGCTCTTTTCTTACTTAATGAATGAATGAGTTAAGTGCTCAAAAACCCATATGTCATGTTTCCGTCATCTAAACACAAAGCATACATATAATGGAATTAGAAAACTTATTATGATAGTGATATCTATAAGAAGGCTAAGACATCTTGTACTTCAATAATTTCAAATTGCATTCCTATAGATTCTAAAATTTTAAATTTATCTTTTGGTTTACGATGTATATTTTTATACTAAAAAGAATTGGAATTAACGATGGTAAAAAATTCATCACTAATTTATTTGTTAGTAAATTTATTAATAGATATATTATTATTATTATTATTATTATTATTATTAATTTTATTAATATTATTATTATTATTATTATTAATATTATTTATTATATTTTGATAATTGTTATCGTTATTAGTATATTATTATTATTATTATTATTAACGGATTACTAATTAATTTAATTCGTAAATAAATTTACAGTCAATTTATGTTTAAATAATTTGACAGTAAATTTTTATGTTTGATAAATTCATCAATAATTACTAACAAATTTATAATTAGTAATTTTAGTGTTTTTTTAGTGTTAATTTTGAATTGTGTAATTAAAAAAAGTTCTAGATTGTAGAATCTAGAATGTGAAACATCAAGATTTTTACTATAAAATGTAATCTATATTATAAAATTTGTATTTTGGACAAATAAAAATATGCATTATTATGGATTGAGGATTGTGTATTCCAAAATATAAATTTACATTATCAAATTATGCAGTCGAGAATAGAAAATAAAAAATATGAATTACACAATATCTGCAATATAAATTTATATTCTAAAATATACATTTTGAAATACAAAATAAAAAGTCATATGAGGTTATGTGATATAATAAAGAATGAGAACTTTTCTTTTTTCAGCACCCTCGTAGGGGTGCACGTTCAAACTATGGGAGTGTAGAATGCAATGACCCTATCAGAATCGAAGACAAAATAGGTAAAAAGTAAAATAAAATGAATAAGTTTTTCCATACTGAGTGAACATGTTTTATTTGAACAACTAATCGCAGCTTCATTGTAAATAAAGCCCAAGCCCACGTGTAAGACTCTTGTCATACTTGCATTTTATTTGTTAACTGGCCTTTTTGTTTGTTGTTATTGAACTATGTAATGGATACAGACCTTTATAAGGCCATTGCATTCTGCACCCCTACATATTCATGTTGCATCCTAAAATATTGGATTTCCAGTTTTACTTTTTAAAAGTATATATCTGAATTATATATTCTAAAATGTATTTCTATCTAAAAACCAAATTCTATCTTTATCAAAAATCAAAATTTATCTTTATCAAAAATCAAATTTTATCTTTATAAAAATTTTATTTGATTTTTTCCATTAATTATTTAGATATTTTTTTAACAAACTAAAAATACAAATTTTAATTCAAATAACAATTTTATAATTTACTATAATTTTTTCTTCCAATATCAATTTTAATATAAAAACACAATCACAAAATTATTATAATTTATTTTAGTATAATTTATTATGCCAAATTTAAATTTACTTATCATTCTCTTAATATTTTTATGTTTTTTCTGATTCTAGAGTAGAAAAATATTTTGTAAATAATTTTTTATTTAAAACACGAGCAACAATATAAATGTTTTTGAAAGTGTTTCAACTCAATCATAACCCCACTTTTTAGAAATGTACCTATCCGATAATGAGGCCAGATCCACCTGAATCCATTATGCCCAGTTATTAGTAATTATCAATTAATACCTTATTATAACTAATACTAGTTGATATCATTTACACGGTATTGTGGTAATTCGTAATTCCTAACGTCTTAAATCATTGTGGAGAAATATTCTGTCTTCAAGGACAAGGTCCTATAAACATAATCAGAGTCCACAGGAAGTATCATCTTTTACAATACACTTATTCTCTTATTCCCTAAAACACCTTTTACACTCTTACTGACTTGAGCATTAGAGAGTCTTCTACATGATGACCCCCATTCGGTTCAGCATCTTGGACTTGGTTTCCGACTTCACTAGTGTGGACGACTCTGTCTCGGGTCAGGTAAGAACATTTGGCGTCCACCGTGAAGACCATGAAGACAGCTCTACGGGAGAGCGAAGTCAAAGTACCAAATGCCCTGCACACTGCCCTTTAGAAGAGTGAGGCCAAGGTACATAACACTCTCTAGGCCGCCCATGATAGGATAGACGCCCGGTTCTACAATCAGCAAAGACACCATAATGAAGACATGCGTGCACTGTATGACCAGGTGACTGACTGCCTTACAACACGGACAAGAGCAGCCATTTCAAGACCTTCACGCAAACCCTTCCCCTCAGTGGGACGGGTGAACATCCGAGGGAAGCTTTGAAGAATCGTCCTGGAGTCAAGAACTGACTTCAGGTCGGACAGCGACAAGGGCTCGGACCTCCTGGTCTGAGCGGGTATGTGGCTCTAGGACACGGTCGGAGGAGCTGGAAGGAGCCGTCGCCACTCTCTGAGGAACTACCACAATATGTCATTCAGTGAGGCTCTACCGCCTCCTCTAAGGGAAGACCTGAAGGAGCACATATGCGGGTTTCATCCCTTCACTTGGGGGGTAATGAGGGCCTGATTGCCTTCTAAGTGACAATGGCCACACATGGATACCTATGATGGAACCTCTGATCCCGAGGTCTATGTCAAGTCTTACATGATACAGGCAAATCTTTTTTTTGAAGATGGTAGGGTAGATTGTCTCCTATTCCCTACAACACTCAAAGGCCCGCCTTAGAGTGGTACTACTCATTGCCTACTAATTTCGTCGACTCATTTGAGATGCTTTGCACGCGGTTCATGGCCAAGTTTGCCAACAGTAAGCCTACGTCGGCCTCGTTAGCCTCCTTTCAGCATGTCGTGCAAAGGGATAACAAATCACTAAGGCAGTATATGGCTCAGTTCACGAAGGCAACGTTGTCGATACTTGACCTCGACCCTGCAGTGACAATACATGCATTCCTGGTTGGGCTAAAGCGTAGCCCATTCTTGGATTCGCTCTATGTGGATCCACCGCTAAACATGGACAAGTTGTGGGCTAAGGCAACCAGGTATATAAGCATTGAGGAGAATGCAGATGCCAGGAAGCGGAAGTTCCAGCCGCACACCACTGGAGAAAATTCCCGATTCCAAAAGAAGCTTAGGCTGGGAAGGTATGACTGCTATACTCCCTTAAACGCCACCCGAGAAGCCATGTTACAAAAAGCTTGCAATTTTGAGCTCATCCATCTCCCTCTCCCGGGACGACCACAACCAGGAGTTGACTCGATACTTAGATGCATCTACCATCAGAATATTGGGCACAACACAAATGAATGCACCAGGGTACGAGATCTCATAGAATAACTCGTCTAGTCAAGGGCTCTAGCCCATTTTGTCCAAAGGAATCAGACACATAGGGAAGGTTTCAGGAACTTTGGTGCCCGTGAAGGCCATGGAGGACGCTTCCAGGGGGTAGAGGTTGGGACCAAGGACGAGCCCACCCCGAGGAAGACAAAACTAAATAGCCCAGGGCTGAGATAGGGAATGGAGTTGCTTAGCAAGACCCTAACACGACTGCGGGATCCATAAACATGGTAGAGATCCAGTTTGGTTTAGTGGGAGTAGGTCAACCCCGCCCCAGCACCATTGAAATGTCAATAGATGAATTTGATATTCAATTTAGTATGATTGACACTATTGCGGGAGGTTTTGTAGGTGGTGGTGCGTCTAGCTCTGCTCGAAAGAGGCATTACAGGAGCATTTACTCGGTGAGTTATCTACCGCAACGCTCACAACCACCCATCACCTTCTCGAATGCGGATTTCTCAAACAACGATCCCAAGCAGGACAACCCAGTAGTGGTGACTGCTGCCATCACCAATTGGAGAGTGCACAAGATTGTAATCGATTAGGGTAGTTCAGCTGACGTACTTTATTATTCAACTTTCTTGAAGTTCAATGTGCTTAAGTCCATTGTCCAGTCGTACACTGAGCCGCTGTAAGGTTCGCGGGTTAGGGAGTCCATGCCAAAGGATTCATGGATCTGTTGACTGCCTTCGGAGTCGGACAATCCTATAGGACCCTAACTGTTCGATACATCCTGATGGAGGCAGACACGTCCTATAATGTGCTCATAGGGTGACGCAAGCTTAACCAACACGGCGCAGTGGTTTCCATTCCCCACATGGCCATGAAGTTCCCTGTGCTAAATGGAACCATCATTACGGTGATGGCGAACCTTAAGGAGGCTCGACAGTGCTACATGCAAAGTCTGAAGGTTAGCCCCTACTCGATGAATAACATAGGAGAGCAGGTAACCCAAATCGAGGAGTTCTAAACACCTCTGGCTGAATGCAACAATGTGAAGCTAGTAGTGAAGCAGGAGGACCCCGAGGAGACAATCGTTGAAGGCGGGGAAGATGAGGTTAACCTCGACCCTTGGGCAGAATTTGAGGAAGGCTGCCCCGCTTTCGACGAGCCGATGGCGACGGTACAACTCGGCTCTTGCCCTCATCCGAACACCCGACTGGGTAGTAGCACCTATTGACTTGTGAGAGGCGAGGTAGAGCGTGTACTGGTGGCCAACTCGGATCTCTTTACGTGGAGCCTAGTTGGCATGCCTAACATTGATCCTGACTTCATGTGCCATAAGTTGGCGCTCTTGCCACAATCAAAGCCTGTAACACAGAGGAAGAGGAAACAATGGGAGGAAAGAAGAGCAACAGTAGAGTTGGAGGTAGTCCAGCTCACCTAAGCAGGGTTCATCAGGGAAGTCATTTATACCACGTGGCTTGTGAATGTGGTGATGGTGAAAAAGTCCCACGACAAATGGCGAATGTTCGTGGACTACACTGATTTGAAAAAGGCTTGCCCAAAGGACACCTACCCTCTCCCGAGTATTGATCGGTTGGTAGACAATACGTCAGAGTATGAGATGTTGAGTTTTCTGATGCTTACTCGGGGTACAATTAGATCCGGATGTACCCCCTAGACGAGGACGAAACGACCTTCATGATTGAAAGGTCAAACTACTATTACCAGGTAATGCCATTTGGCCTAAAAAATGTAGGGCCGACTTACCAGTGCCTAATGGACAAGATCTTTCACGAATTGTTGGGCAAAACCACGGAAGTATATCTTGACGACATGGTGGTAAACTCGATAAAGGTCGAGCACCAAACATCCGATTTGGAAGCTATTTTTGCAAGAGTCAGGAGGCACGATTTACGCCTCCACCCTGAGAAGTGTTTCTTTGGTGTTGGGAGAGGTAAGTTTCTCGGGTTTATGATTACCCAAAGAGGCATAGAGGCAAACCTTGACAAGTGTGAAACTATACTAGGCGTGAGAAGCCCGATGTGCTTGAAGGAGGTCCGGCAACTAAACGGTAAACTAGTTGCACTCTCACGTTTCCTCTCGAAACTAGATGAGAAGGCAAAACCGTTTTTTAGGTTGCTCAAAGGGGCGAAGGCTTTTGTGTGGGACAAAGTATGCGAAGACATGTTTGCTAACATCAAGAAGGACCTTTCTGCCTTACCTATGTTGGTTAGCCCACCACCACAGGCCCCATTATTAGTATACCTGGCTGTGGCACAGTCGGTCATCGGCTCTATCTTGGTATATGAGGAAGGCAAAAAGCAAAGCCCTGTGTACTTCACGAGTAAGACCTTGCAACCGGCTGAAGAGCGATATTAGATAATTGAAAACCTGGTACTTACCTTAGTATTCTCCGTTAGACGGTTAGGCTACTACTTCCGTAGTCATGGCATGATGGTCAAAACCGACTATCCCATCAAACAGGTTTTGTAGAAGCCCGAGTTAGCAGAGAGAATGACGGCATGGGCCATAGAACTTTCGGAGTTTGACCTCCGATATGAATCCTGAGGTCCAATGAAGGCCCAGTTTTTTACAGACTTTCTCACCGAGTTACCCCCAGTCGTCGAGGAGAAAACATTTTGGCTACTCAGCGTGGATGGTTCCTCTAACAAAAAGGGTAGTCGTGTCGGGGTTATTTTGGAAGGACCCGGTGATATAGTAGTAGAGCAGTCTATTCGATTCAGGTTTGAAACTTCGAACAACCACTCTTGCAGCACTCTTGCAGCTTGCCACTTGAGCCTCAGCCTCCTTCATACTATTCTCGGCACGAGCCAACTCCTCTAGGCAGCGTGTCAACTCGGTCTCTCGCCGTTCACACAACCCTTGGAAGTGGAGCAATTGGACCTCTTTGCCAGTATGAGTCGAGTCTTTCTCGGCATTGGCCTTCTTAAGCTCTTGTACCTCCCTATGCAACTCCTCCTTGGCTTGGGTCAGGTGCCCAACCTTCCTCTAAAGGTCAGCAAGTTAGTCGCGGAGATTGGTCGGCCTCGAAGCACTCAACTTCACCAACCTTGGTCATCAGCTCGACATCATAGGGATAGACACAACTTAAATCTTTTGCTTGGCGGTTTACATGCTAGTTGGATTGGACCTCGGGATAGGTGATACTGAGGTGGTCCAGTCTGATAGTCGATCTCGGACCTCGTGAGGCCTGGCCCGTGGTCGAAGGCTGGTTGTGACGGCCATGTTGGTGATGATCGTCTGGTCGGCAGCAACCGTGGCTGCTCAGCACGATGATCTAGAGAGCCTGCACCACCCTTAGAAGAGCCTTCTAGATTGATCACCTCAGGCGCCGCTTCAAGGGAGACGATTCCCGATGCAGCGACAGCAGAAGGGATTGAACCTCCGGATGGCATTGAGGGCTCAATGACAGGAGAAGTGGGCCCACTGGCAGCATGGTCAGAAGGAGCATCGGAGGACTTGTTCCAAGCAGAAGTGGTACTAGTGGAGTCGAAAGTTACACTCTTCTTCTTCTTGGCAGCTTGGAGGTTGGCTGTCAGGTCACGACGCCCATTGACTCGGGCACGAAGTTTCTTCATGTCAATATTATTGCCTATGATCTCTGCAAAATTATAGGAAGTGAGGTAAGTAACAAGATAAGTCAATATCAATGACACAAAAAGTCTAGTATACCTAGGAACAAGGCATCAGGATCCTCAATGAGGGAGAGGAAGAGAAGCGCTGTGGTGTTGAGAGGACGAGGAAGCTGCCTAATACCATCTATGGCTTTCTTCTCCTCAAGAGTGAGTTGATGGTCGACCCATGGCTGAAACCAGATAGGTCTCTACTAGTACAACCGGTACCGAGGTGTATGGTCGGGTTGGAAGAGGAGTCGTCTCTCCGTATCCTTAGGGTCGCAATGAAGTTTAAAAAACTTTGTTTTGAAGTATTTGTATGACGAGTTGTACAGGGTAAAGAGCGAACAACTCTAGGTGGCGCTTAAAGATACCCAACCGAAAAGCTTATCAAACTTCATTTGATAAAAATATGTGAAGACATTTATTGAAGGCTCAAAGCCGAGATGATCACAAAGAAACTCAAAACATTTCAAGAAGGCCCAATTGTTGGGGTGTAACTGTCTCAGGGCTATGTTCATGAGGTTCAGCATGCTCGCCTCGAAATCGGTCAGGGGAAATGTAATATCATACCCTTAAACAGATATTCGTACATATAAGTAAAATCATAGTTGTCAGGTTTCAGCTTCATGTACACCCTCTCACGAGCTTTGCAAGGCCTAGCCACAACATAGCCGATAACAGAGTCATTCCAAATAGTATATACAGACATAAATTGGTCCGCTTTCTTTCTGGTGTCATATTCAGACACATGCTTATCAGGGTCGGTATTGGGAGGATGTTAAGAAGCCCTCCTAACCCTCTTCGAAGCACCAGAAGGCTTTACGTTCGCGACGCGGGGTTTAGGGTTTTTCCTTTTCCTAGAAAGGGGAACATAGTGAAGAAGCCATCGGAACAACAACAATGTGTGGTTGGCGAGGAGGAGGTGAAGGAGTACCCTCACTAAACACAGAAGCGTTGTGCTTAGAAGACTCGTCTCACCCAAGGGAGTAACCTCCCTACGTAGCAATGTTCTACGAACACCAGAGGAAGTAGAAAAAGGGGAGGAGGATGCTATGAGCGTACCTAAGAAGGAGGTAGTTTGAGAAAGAAGACGAAAATCATTAGTTACGCCGAAAATCATTAGTTACGCCGAAAATCATTAGTTACGCTGAAAAAATTACACCATAGTTGGAGAAATAAAATGTGATCACATTATTTACGTTGAGAAAATAGATATTTTGATTCCTTCTATAGGCTGGGAGAATTACTCTGATTAAGACAATTATCACTTCATTATCTGTATATGTTCTCCCTTTCCAAAGCACCTAAAACTGTTTGTGAAGAGATTAATAAAATACAATGTTAATTTTTATGGGGTTGGGGTCAGGACAGGAAGAAAATTGTTTGGGTGAGCTGGAAGACTGTATGTATGGATAAGGATAAAGGTGGTTTAGGTATAAATGATCTAGAAAGTTTCAATGCAACTCTTCTTGCCAAATGAAAGTGGAGGCTGGAAGTAGAAGGTAGAGGACTGTGGAGTGATATTATCACCTCAAAATATGGATCCTGAAGATCACTTGACACCGAAAGTCACAATAGTAAGGAATCAAAATGGTGGAGGGATTTAAGAAGCACATGTAAAGGGAAAGGAGATAATTCCAATTGGTTTAATGAGAAACATAGATGGAAAGTAGGGAGTGTGTCGCAACCAGATCACGACGGGGCGATCTTAAATTTATTTTTTTAAAAATATTTAAATTTAATTTGAAAATTTGGAGTTGCCACTATAGCTTATTATGGGAAAACTATAGAAAAATCAAAAAAATAAAAATGTCTACAAACCAGATTCAAGATTCGGAGTCGGTTACGTGTGGGACAGTATTAACATCCCACAACACCCGTTCTAAGACGGTACGTTTAATTAAATGAATAGAAATAAGTGCGGCAGTTTTACAAAATGTTATTTTTCCCGAAAAATAATAATTACAACAACTAAAAATAAATAAATATTTACAAAAAATTGAAGACAAAGAATATTAACAAAGACAAATTTTATTTTTTAATTTTTTAAACCCGACAAGGATTTGACCTTGGTCCTACGTATTTCCAAAGGAAAATCAGTGATCATGTAGTTATAATTTGAAAATTTTTGTGGTATTTGATATTTTTTTTATTGTTTGAAATATTTGTATTTTTATTAAAACTGTTTTTATTTAATATTTTTTTTACTTATTATTATTTCTGAAAATGTTTTACTTTTTGAAAGCATTTCAAAATTGTTTTGAATTTAATATTTTTTATGTTTTTTTGAATATTTATTTATTTTTATTAATTTATGAAAATGTTTTATATATTTTTTTATATTTTTATACTTAAATTACTTTTATTTTTGCTAAAGAGAGAAAAAAATATATATATATATATATATATATATATATATATATATATATATATATATATAAAAAAAAAAAAAAATATATATA
>Ga0099824_1007811_pt1 | contig 13976 bp, 3 predicted proteins | sample SiratrowhiteBW_FD_76837 | JGI IMG/M metagenome (GOLD analysis project Ga0099824, IMG submission 76837) | Root nodule microbial communities of legume samples collected from California, USA - Siratro white BW | ecosystem: Host-associated > Plants > Roots > Nodule | place: USA: California... | reverse complement strand
TATTTTTTTTTTTATGTTATTTTTTTTTTTTTTTTTTTTTTTTTTTTTTTTTTTTTTTTTTTTTTTTTTTTTTTTTTTTTTTTTTTTTTTTTTTTTTTTTTTTTCCAATTACGAATCTTCCATGATTTGGATTAACTGCTTGCATCCTCTATAAATTTGACTGTCACTTTTGAATTTCTGAAATTTAGTAAACAGTTTGTAACTCAGATTGATACTGCTGTATTATATGACTAGAACTTAAACTCTTCATGGATTACAGTGCATATCCTATTTTTAGTAGACCAGCGAATTTTCCTAAGGGAGTTTTGATTCTAATTATATTTTCACCCTGTTTATTCAACATCATGAATAAACATGACAGAAACTCCAAGGCAGGAAATTGAAGTAGACACACAAACTTAGTTAGGAAGAACCAACTTTTAGATCTTTCGTGTTTGGGGGATCAATTATAGTGAAGCCTAGTTTTGAGGCGCTTACACTGAGTATTTATGTTGTAGTTGGACCTTGGGAATTTGTTTTTATCCTGCTACACTTAACATAGTTCTAGACAGAATTTGCTGCAAATTAATCTATGTTTGAAGTGGAATTTCTTATAAATCTGCGACATTCAATTTTTATCAATATTCCTTGACAGGTTTCTTTGACCTGAAACATGGTGCTTTAATAAAATTAGACTGCAAGGTAGAAGCAACAATGTAATGGTTTTCTGCTCTTAAAACAAGCATAGTGTTCCTTCATTCAAGGCTTTGAAAACCTGTTGCAACTTAGAACAGTCAGTAACACTAGCTCTAAAATAGCAGATAGAGAGATGCTCAAGGAAGCACTGACAATGACATGCATCATTATTCGTAGCACTCTGCTCTAATAAGACACAGTGTGCCTCATAATAAGTTACATTTTAGAATTGAATGCATAATTCGTAAAGGGCTTATTATATATGTATGTATTTGGTTTCGTTAAGAATCTTTTAGATGTGTGACATTAAGAAAATGAGACCTAGATGCCTACAGCACCTCATTCACGCAATTATGTGTGTTACTCCTTCCCTTTTCTGCTTTACTTTCCTTTCTGCACCTGATTTGCGGCTGTGGCTTACTTATGGATTATTCTTCATTTATATGTATTTTTCCGTAGAACAAGAGAGATCTTTGGTGTGTCTCTCTCCCTCATTCTTATCAACCTTGCTGCTATAATGGAGCGCGCGGATGAAAACCTTCTTCCTTCTGTCTATAAAGAAGTTAGTGAAGCATTTAATGCCGGGCCATCTGACTTGGGTTACCTCACATTCATAAGAAACTTTGTTCAGGGACTGTCATCTCCTCTGGCTGGTATACTTGTTATCAACTATGATCGCCCAACGATTCTTGCTATGGGCACTTTCTGCTGGGCATTATCTACAGCTGCTGTGGGTGTTTGCCACAACTTTCGGCAGGTTGCTTTCTGGAGAGCAATAAATGGATTTGGTTTGGCAATTGTGATTCCAGCACTCCAGTCTTTCATTGCTGATAGCTACAGGGATGGAGTGAGAGGAACTGGGTTTGGATTGATGAGTCTTGTTGGTACCTTTGGAGGCATAGGAGGTGGTGTTCTTGCTACTGTCATGGCTGGAAAACAGTTTTGGGGCATACAAGGATGGCGATGTGCATTCATTTTGATGGCAACTTTGAGTGCATTAATTGGATTCCTTGTTTTGCTATACGTTGTTGACCCAAGAAAAAGTCTTCCGACCACTCGAGAGGCTAGTGAGAGTTCAGACAGGTAATGACATTTTACTACTTACATCTCAAGTGTTTCATCTAGCACAACTTTTAGTACTTATCGGACTCTTGAGAAGTCTGTGCCTCCAAGCTATCTGTTATGTTTTTTCATCCTCATGAATAATAACTGCCAAATAACTGAATGCTTTGTGTCTTTCCATTTTCTAGTTATTAATAAATCATCTGCGTATTTTTAGCAGGGATGATTCTGTCTATAAAGGCAATGCTAGTGCAGTATCAATCTGGAAGGACTCTTGGGCAGCCACGAAAGCTGTTATAAAAGTGAAAACATTTCAAATAATTGTCTTACAGGGCATTATTGGGTCACTGCCGTGGACTGCCATGGTGTTCTTCACAATGTGGTTCGAACTAATTGGTGAGTATGAAGGAACTTTTGTTCACGTAATGATGCTAATGCAACATATCAATTTGCAAAACTCGTATTTTTCTAAAAATTGTACTACAAATCAAGTCATTTGTCGCCTTCTCAAAAAGTCTAACCTTTATCTTTTATGAGTTTTGACGATTATAATCTATCCTACTTATGGAGGAAAGCTTTTATCAACTTGGTTGACATGATCAATTGATATTGTGCAGGTTTTGATAACAATACTTCAGCAACCCTGCTTAGTGTTTTTGCTGTTGGATGTGCCATGGGGTCTTTCATAGGTGGATCAATAGCTGATCAATTATCACAGGTCTACCCTCATTCTGCTCGTACCATGTGCGCACAGTTTAGTGCCTTTATGGGCATTCCATTTTCATGGATTCTTCTTAAGGTGATCCCTCAGTCAGTAAGTAGTTTTCTTACCTTTTCTGTGACCCTCTTTATAATGGGTCTAACTATCAGCTGGAACGGTACGGCTGCAAATGCTCCTATGTTTGCTGAGGTAGTCCCTGTCAAGCACCGTACCATGATTTACGCATTTGATCGAGCTTTTGAAGGCTCGTTTTCTTCTATAGCGGCTCCGTTGGTTGGGATTCTTTCTGAGAAAATGTTTGGCTATAACTCAAAGTCCGTTGATCCCATCAAAGGATCTTCACCGGAGGCTCTTGCCTTGTCAAAGGGCCTTCTTTCCATGATGGCTGTTCCATTTGGTTTGTGTTGTTTATGCTACACTCCTTTATATTACATATTTAAGCAGGACCGTGAAAATGCTAAAATGCTTGCTGTGAAAGAGGAGGAGATGATGTGAGACTCACTTGTTTAAGAATGGTAGATCATGTTAAGGAGCCCTCTCACTCTCAGCTTATGAACTGGGTCCCTATTTAATTGGAATTTAAATCTCCTAAAAAACGTGGAATCATCTTCCGGAGTACACACGAAACCATTGAGACCAATTTCGAACAATGACCTCATTTTGATTTTTAAAATCCAGATTAACCAAGCTCTCGTGGTGCCGTCATGGCGAGGCTTCTTACTGAGGATCGAACTCGTTCTGACTTTGACAATGCATATCTAGCTGAATGATCGGAAATTTCGGGAAATGAAATAGGCTCATACATTTGTGTTCAGATTGTTTTCCTACCATGGTACACTGTAAAATACACATAAGTAAATTTGTATTTTGGGTTCAATTACACGGAAGAATCTCAATGATAATGAAGCACTTTTTGAATGAATTCAAGTTTTCCAATTGATCACTAAAAAAACCACACGAACTCGAGATGAAATTTCATCATATTCAGCTTTACGCTAACTGTATTTGGTTAAGAAGAATTGAATACTCAAAGTTAAAAGAACATCGAACACTTTCAACTCCACTGACATCTATCGAAAACAATAAAAAGAAGCTACTATGTGGTCAAATCAACTAGTTACATGTCTGAGTGTTGCTAGAAATAGGTCCGTCAATTATAATCTGTTTTTGTTTACTGGATTCTTGGAGGTAAAAGACAGAATAGTTTGAATGGGGTAAGTTTGAGAGTTGACAGAGAGGAAAAGGTGCAGGAAATAATCATAAAATGCTTTAGAAGACATTGAGGCAAAAATAATGCAAGGGAAACAAAATAATAACATAGACAGCTGAACTCATTTTCTGCTTGGTCCCCTTTAGAATAATACGTCAACATTCAACTAAATCACAGGTTACAATAATATTCCACTTGTTTGGTTTTAAACGCGCTTGGTGATCTTAGGAACTCAGCCTGTTGCTCCACCAAGAAAAATAACAGCACTGACAAAGTAAAATCCAATTTTTGATTTTACAAACCAAGGGCCTTCAAGCATTGATGACATTTGAACAGGAACTTGAAGGCATTGAGAAAAGGTTTAAATACAACGAGGGAAAAAGGTTTGCCCCACATACCCTCCAGACATTGCCCTCCTCACATTAGATTCAAACAACCTTGGGTTCTCTCTCAACACAGCAGCGGCATCGTGATTCAGTGGATCCTCGTAATTTGGTTCCTGCACATCAGATGAAATAATAGATTATAGTGAAAATTCAAAAGAGGAAAAAACCCAAAAGCTGAAAAACCTGCAGTCATACCGTGAAGAGATGATACAAGCCATAGATGACAGTGTTTATATTAAGGACAGGTTTCCAATCTTCTCGTAAGATGTTGAGACAAACATTTCCTTCCAAGTCAATATTTGGATGGTAGACCTGCATATTTGAGACAGTGATACAAATAAATTTATGATGCTGAGGAAACAAAAACTATAATTAAATCTGCGCCGCTGTGTACTTTAACAATGCACGAACTAGAGGAAAAAAAATAATCAGGTCCATCGTACCTTTGTCTTGCACTTAACCTTTGGCGCTTCATGTGGATAGATGGGAGACACTTGAAAGGAAAACAAAAATGTGCCACCTCTGTAACAAACAAACAAGATAGCGGAGATTACTGAACTTGTTCTCAAAAATTTTCTTTGCAGGCAAGGGTAAAAGATCTTACCAGATTGAAAATTTTACTTATCATTTGAAAAAAAAAAAAAAAACATAGGATGAACAAATCACAGGGGCTTGAATTCCTTCAACAAGAATCAATTAAAGTTTGAACAGAGTTGAAAATTGTATGAATTTTCCTTACAAGTAATATCCATCATCTGGTCGAATTGAAACTTCGAAGTTCATCAGGTCATCTTTTCCATTGGGGAAATGTATGGTACAAGATTGTGGTAGATTCAGCTCACTTATATCTGAAAGATGTAATACAAAACTGTTATGACAACTTTTATAACAAAATAAATGGAAAAAACTACGGGGTCAGGAAAGGTACAAGAAACGTCCCAGAGCAGCAACTAAAACGCTGAAGGTGCTAGAGAAAAATTTTAACAATTGGTAAATCTTTGAAGGATAGCGGCCCGTAAGTGTGAAGAAGAGTATGTAAATATTAAATATCATGCTTCAGAAGTTCAGATAAGATTTTTGTTTATCCGATAGTGAAAAGAAACTAATTTCACAGTCATCGAAACTATGGAGACTGACAACAAACTTCAAGATAAAAGCATTCTTCAATCAAATATACAGTTGAAGACTTGAACACTCTAGAACAGGGGAAAAAATAATTACACACCACCTTCTAAGTCAGTCACACTAAAAAATAGGTTAATTTCATAGCTATTAAAGCCACCACCAGTTCAAGTTCTTCAACCCTAAACCAGTAAATGGTCCCACACAAAAACTAATTAATTAAACAACGCCTGCTCAGTCCCATGAAAAAAATTAGGTTAATTTCATAGTTATTATAACCAACGAACCAACCAGTTTTACTGTAAACCAGTCACTGGTCCCTAAAACAACTACAAAAACTGCTCTAAAATTAAACAGGCATGAAACTAGCAGAATCAGTCATAAACCACTCATTGGTTTTGCATGTTTAAAACTGATTTATAGGATGTCATGCAGTTGAACATCGTCGCCATCTGTATGCCATCTGTTTTATGAGAAGTGTTTCTCACCATGACACAGCCAATGTAGGACTCAAAGTTAAGAGGGTAAATATTTTAAATATGATGCATCATTAAAGCACCTTCACACATGGAACAGTAACACTTTGACACCATCATACCGATGCCAGCTATCTCTCATTTACACTTTGCATGCTAAGACAACCCAACACATTTACAAGGCAATTTGACAATATCATACAATCAAGGGATGGAATTAGACCTATATGAAACAACAAATTGGTCTGATAGAATAACAAAATAAAAATTGTGTCTGAACATAATATGAAACAACATATCGATTCATATTACCTATTAGAAAATTTCTTTTCAAAATATTAAACATTAACAGTCATATAATATGTTCAAGTATATGTATATTGGTTTAGTATATACTTTTTAATAATATAATATTTTATAGTTATTCTAATAATTATTTTATATTTATTTTTAATATATTGATTCAACTTAATACTTAAAAAATATTAGTATTGGTTTAATTTAACACAACCATATTTTTAAAAATACATGAAATTGTGTTCTGAAATGAATATTATTTTTTTAACATTGTTCTTTTACTAAAATTTGTAAAAATAGTATTCAATTACTACAGGTTCCACCATGGTTAGACTATTAACCTTGAACTGATTTTGTGATTTGCTCTATGACTACTTTTCAAAACATTGGTTAATTTACTTAAAAACTACGTTGTAGCATGAATTTGCTAAAGTTTCTTTTGATATCAGGTTTTGTCCGTTTTATTTGTTAATATACTGAAATGCATTATTTCAAAAATTATAATCCATCGATGACAAAACCTTCATGTCCCCCTACAACTAGGTGGAGATCCTACAGTATATTTTCACAAAACGCAAAGTTTTATACTCCTCTCTTCTATACCATATTTCTTTTCAAGGGCCTCGTCCCCAAAAGGAGGAAAACAAGTTTAATGTACATGTATTATAAAATGCACTTTTTATATTGTAATTTTAGTCGAAGAAAGGAATGTCAATTATAGTTGGCTAAAAGTAATAAGCAAGAGTCTAGATTCTACCAGAATCAAGGAGAATAGCACAAAAATCATCTTGCAAAACAAATCCGGACTTCACAGCATGCAACGAGTTGTATGATATTTAATATGAAACAATTTGACCTTTCAAAATTTTACTTCAGTTTGCTAGATCAGAAATAAAATACCTAACTCTAGACAATATTTCTGTAAATTATGTTTTTAATTTTCAACCTATGTCAACTCAGAATCCCCAGTAACTGAAAAAATAAAGCTAGAAATCTTATATTTGTTATAATGAATCCGTTCATATGACTTCAGTCTTCTCCCCCCCGCCTGTGCCTCAAGACTAGGCCCCAGCAAAATTCCTGCCTCGTTCAACATCAAGTTACACAAACAGTTTTTGCATTAAGATTTTATAGCTCACAGTATCTCATGTCCGATCAAAGTATAACGCATTACCATTAGACCTTTCATTTTCCTCTTGCACTCTACACTTCCATTGTTTTGAAATTTTGGAATGCCACACAAATTGGGTAAAGTAAAGCATACAAGAGCCACTCCAATTAATAAAAAGAAGAAAACCTTTGTGAAGACGCAACTCGCCCGCACTTTGCTTCTTGACGGGTGGTCCACCACTTGCATTTTCTGCTTGTTCTCTCTGTTTTTCCTTTACTTTAAAAAGTTTAATCATAGTCCTACAAGAAGGATGTCAGCGCCAGCATTAGATCACATTTTATCACAGTTTATGAAATTATACAAGAGGAACAAAATCAACTTATTTCTACGCCTCAGAGAAATCCATTGAAGGCCAGGGAAGTATACCACTTTCCCATTCTAAACTTTTAGCCTTAAGCCCAACCATTTACATTAAAATGACAAAACAAGTATATTCACAAGCTTCCCAAACAACCTTCTCCTTGGACAGCAATAAACATTCACAAGCTTAATAGTTGATCCAGTTACTTCATGCACTTGACCTCACCCTTCTCTACGAAGAATAACATCTAAACAGCGTGATTTTAAAGTAAGAAACACGATCATACTTTTTGGATATAAATCCAAGGCAAAGAAGCATTGAGCTACTCATTTACAATTCTTTATTTTCTTACAAACTCGAATGACAGATTATCAAAAGGTCACGCTAAAAACGAAAATATATTGGTCCATCGTAGAACACTGGGATCTAGTAAATTAACGAGGAGAAAATAAAACAATCACGGTCGAGAATTCTTATCAACAATATTTTAAAAAATACAGAATCCGAACAAAGTATCAATCAAAGGTGTGGCTAAATCGAGAATTGCTGAAGCAATTGAAAAGGAAGAGAGCAAAAAACCCTAAGGCAAAGGGATCGGAAAATCAGAGATAAAGAGAATGAGAAAATGGAGAAAATACAATAATAGTCAAAAGAAGAATAAGATAAGGAAAAGAATGAATCAGATTTTTAAGAAAGAAAGAACCTGATTGAAAATAAAACGCGAAGTCGAATAGATGATCAACAGAGTTTCGGGTTTTCGCAGCTCTGCTCCAAGCTCTGCAAAATCTGAGTAGTAACCTTGACTATTTTCTCATTCGGCCCAAAAAGCCTCCATAATCATTATATCTACTTATTTTTTCCGATACATATCGCATTTTCATTTTTTTTTTCTTTTTTTTGACACAATATGTTGCTTTTTCTACACGCTGAAATTTATCTTTATTTTATTCATTTTACATCACAGGTTTACTTTTTTTTATGTGGGATATTGAGTTTCATTTTGTATATTTTTATTAAAAAAAAAGGGTAGAAAATTGCCTTGATCACATCTTTACATTGATTGATGGGGTCCAAATGGTATAAGTTGTGCTAAACATCCACTAAAAATAATTAGCAAGGTATTGTCTAACCTTTTTTAGTTTAGTTTAAGGTTTATTAATGAAATGAATCACTCACTCTCTCCCAGATCCATCTCTCTCTCGCTCCCTCTCCTTCTCTCTCCTTCACTCTCTCTTTCTCTCTTCCCCTCTCCCTGTCCCCCTCTATCTCTCTCTCTCACCCTCTCGGTACCCCTCTTTAGAATAGTTTTTTCTTATACGATAAAAAATTCATATATAATATATAAAATTCTTATATCTCACACTTTGTTGTTTAAAACATGTCTTTTAATTATTGTTTATTTATCATTTCATCTTCTCTAGCTCATAATCATTTACTCTAATTAATTGATAAAACAACATAAGATACTCTAAAAATAATATCAAATAAAGTATAAATTAATAAATATTCCATTCTAGACTTATATAATACTTAATCTCAAATAACAGTTAATCTGAATAAATTTAAGATGATATTTTGTTTGATGCCTTAGAACGTTTTTATTTATTTGGCGTCCTTCAAAATAAGGGTATTTAATACAATAAAAGGCCTTATAAAAAATATATTTGTAAATAAATATTTTATTACATTATACGGTATATACATAATTATATATAATAATCCATATAATATCTATATATACCAACAATCTGATCATTAGAAGGCAACATCAATTTTCCTTTTTATGATATATGAATATCTTAATTACAAAAATATTACAATACATAAGAAAAGAATTAAAGTTTAACTTTATTTTGAAGGTATTTTTTCGTGCACTACTTTGGCATTAGAGTACATATGCAAGTGCTACAATTGAAAATATTTGTCATATGCTAATGCTACACTTATGTGAAGATCTCATCCACTTTTCCTCATCCCTCACATCATAATAACTTTTTCATGTTTATTGTTAGTGTAGTATATTTGTGCGTACCTAAGTCTTAAAATGTTTGCTTATAAACTTTAGTTTAATAAATGTATAATTGATAAGAAAGATGTTAAATTATATCAAGTTAAAAACTAAATTATATTTCTTTACTATTTATCTTATTTACGTGTCACTTCGTCACTTATCTTTTAAATTTAGATAATTTTGACCATTTTAAAATAGTTATAATAACAACTGGATATCTCATAACTAATTTTAATTCTGTTATAAAATCATAACATAATAATAAAATATAAGAGAATGAGCTCAAACTCATTTAACACACTACTACGCTTATAAATACAGGTTTGATCACAACACAACCTGTCACTTACGATAACAATTATATTTTTTATTTTATATTCTAATATTGATGTAAAATAATTTCTTTTACATTAGATCAAATTATATTACTCCCACATGTGACATAAGTATAATAATGTAAAGAAAATACCAATCTTAAATTAATTTATGAGGTGATGTAAAAAATACATTTTAATTTAGTTTAGTTTCTCAGAGAAAGTAAATTTGGTTCTTTTACATCAATTTATGTCAAATTAACATAAAAATGGAATTTTCTTTGAGTTGATTATTGCACCAACGGCTGTAAATTCTCAAAAAAAATAAAAAAAATAAATCATATGTTCTGAATTTTCTTGAGTTGATTATTGCACCAACGGCTGTAAATTCTCCAAAAGAAAAAATCACATGTTCCGTCATTTAAGCATTTAATACCAATATAATAGGCATGTATGGAATAAGTTAAACATAGTTCAAAATTTTATCTTAAAATAAAAAATGATAACATTTTAAAAATATTTAGCTTGATACGTAAAATATAAAGGACACCTATTTGAAAGATGAAGAACCAAAACAAATTTTTTAAAGGGTACAAATCAAAATGAATATTATAAATAAAATGAAAAAACAAAACTATAGTTTAACCTATATTAAATATTAAATATAAAATTTAGGTAAAATCTTAGAGTTTTTTAACATGATTGATTTATGCACTTAAAAAAAGTAAAAATAGCAACTGACAATATAAATATCCACGTATAAACATACATATAAAAAAGTTTTCAAAATAAGTAGAGTCGAGTAGAAGGTTTTTTTCATTCGAATGGTAATTTTTTTTGTTAAGAAGAAAGATTTTAAAAATATAAATATTAAAATTATAAGTTACATTTAATACTATAAATTATAATTATAATTATTTAACTATTGTTTTCAAGAGTTTATTATTGTTCGAAACTCAAAACAAACCACTAAGAATTGGGAGTTGGAATTAAACTCTGAGATTTTGTTAAATTAGTTGGCGCGTTGTCGAAATGTTTATTTGCATTTGTATTATTAAATGAAATTTTATCATAATTGTATTAGTAGATTGTAAAGATAATTTTATGGTTTAGAGGAGTGAAATTTGATATTTGGAAAATGTTGAAAAGAATAGGAATTACTGAATTTAGTTAAAAATAATAGGTTTATTATGCAATCAATTTGTTGCATTCAAGTAATAATATTTATTATAAGTATATAATACTACTATCAAAATATTCATCAAGTGATAAAACTTTGGAGTCAAGTTATTTTTAAGTGTGAAAAATATCACATATATTTTCTTTTTCTCAGTATCCCACATTAATATATTGTCACTCAAAAAATATGTTGTAACTCAAATATATAAAACAATGTTTTGTATTAAATTTTTAAATCTACTAGATTTTTGTATTATGTTAGGTTGCTCAAGTTTTAGATAACTTAAGTGGTAAGAGAGTAAGTATTGAGTAAAAAAAATGTTAACATCAATTATTTCTCATTCTCTTCTAAGTACCACACAAGCATTAGAAATAAAAGCTGAAATTGTGTGAACCATCACTTAAAAACACACTCATAATTTAAGCGATATTTATTTAATAGTTTATAATTCAATTCTAAGATTAAACTAGCTTTGAGCAATTGTTTAAAAATTAATATAGATTATTTTATTCCTAATATACATGAGGTCATTTAATTTAAAAAGGTGGTTTTGTAACCACAAAGTGGGATTACCATCATTCATTATATGAATGATGTGTTCAAAATTAAATTAAATGTGTTGTAATGATTGTTAATAATTATCACAGGAAAGCATTATTGAGTTGTTAATGAGTTTTATAAGTATTAAGTTAAAAGCATTGATGAATTATTAGTGTTCTAATGACTTGCTGAGTTAAGTAGACAAAAGTATAATATGGTAAATGTTAATTGAGTTTCCAACATCTAAGTTCTAAGTTGAAGGTGAAAATCATATTTATATACTAAATTAGATGTGTAAAACAAATACCCAATCATAAGATGAGACATATATCATAAAAGATAGATTGTGAGACAAAACATGAATTATGATAGGTGTTAATGTTTGACTCTGATCTTAATAACCTTTCCCTCAAAACATTTGGTCCTTGTAGATATATTGTTGATGAAATAAATCGTACTGGATAGGCTAAATGGGGACTATACAAGTATTCATGTTAAATTGAATAGCTAGTTTACCCTTGTATTGTATATGTTTATAATTTTACTAGGATCATGTATTGATACATAAAGTGATAAAATTTATAAAAATATATGTCAATAAGCGTATAAAGAATAGCATATAAAACATTTTATCTTTTTATTCTTATATTTTGATTTTTTTATCTATATTTGATTATGTAATATAAGCATATATTAAATGTCCACTTAAAGCAATCATATGTAATTTGTTTATTTCAACACACTTAAAATTACAGGCTTTTGGATGTTATATTTATAACATCAAAATAAAATTATAATTCAACTTCTCCTCCTCCTGTAAACATAACACAATTTAAAAATTATAGATGCAATTTTAAACATCATAATATCAACATAAAACAACATCAATGTTAATATATTTTTTTTCAACCGAAAGACTATTAAAATGACAACATAAACATTTTAAACAATGCATCATCATGCTTCTTTGAGTTTAGATAAAAATATAAGTACAAGAACAATAACAAAATTTTGATAAATACATATGAGATGGATGATAATATACAAAGAAAAGTTATTTTTTATAACTAACTAAATATAAAAAATCTCGGAAAACATATTTATTAACAAACACACGATATAAAAATAGGTGAAATGTATACAACTTAAACTTAAATAAAGTGATGTATCTATGTTCAAGTAAACCACAATATTCAAATATTTAAGATTAAAGATTCCATAATTTCCTACTTTAATTAAAGAAATTCATATTAATAAAAAATACAGATAGTAATAACAACCGAATGATCAAGTCACATCCTAATAGTAAGTTTTAAGAGAATCAAAATGACACTTTGAACCTTAACAATGAAATAGTGATGTTTTATCACCCTAATATTAACAATGAGTATATTTAAGATATTTTAAATGTGGTGAACCATAATTTCTTTTCCTAGATTATTATGTAAAATAGAAAGTGAGATTTTCCTATGTTATTTAGTAAAATAGAAAGTAAGAAGAAAAAGAAAATAAATACATGTTTAAAATTGATAATCATAATTAAATAACAAAATATAATAATTATTTTTTATATTTCTTATATAATTATTCTTTATACAAAATAAAAGTTTCTTAAATGCTCTCTTTTACTGTATAATACAATTTATTTGGATATTTTTCTTTTTATTTGTTATTTTTTTTAATTCTAATATAGCAATTTTTTTCAATTATATATTTTTCATTTTTATCATGTTTTAAAAATGATTTAGAAAAAAAAATGAAAAATATAGTAGATAATTTATTTAAAATTACATTAAAATTAAAAACGAAATGTTTTTTTAATGTGAGTGAAAAAACCTTTATAGGTAGGTAGGATTAGAGTTAATGCCATTGGAGTTAATGGGCGTCTCTGGTCCACTCCCAACCCACCCAAATACATGCATTGACTGAATCAGTAACCAGGAATGTTATTTTCGTCTTTTAATAAAAAATATGAAAGCACAGGGATAAGGACAAAAGTTACACAAGAAAACCCAAAAATGGCAACAGATTCCTTTCCACCAAAAACTCACCCAATGCCACATTCTATCTTTGTCCTATACTTCTTGGTGTTTGTTGGGTTTCCCTCCTCATGATTCTCAACTTGTCATGGTCTAATGGTCTATTAAAGGGTGTTTGTAGTTAGATTTAATTTGTTTTTTCACTAAATAATTATTTAAATGAAAGATAATTCAAATTTATCTAGTTTTACTTTAATAAATTTTGTAATCAAATTAAAGTAATATTTTATATATATATTTTTTACAGAAAACGTTATAAAATACTTTTTACAAAAGATTATTAAATCTTTCATAATAAAAAGTTGTCAAATACAAAGATATGTTATGAACATGTTTGTATAATTATTACTTTTTTTATAATTCAAAATTTTCTCATATTTATAAATAAATTATATAACAAAGATGTTCATATATATATATATATATATATATATATATATATATATATATATTTTATATATTATATTTTTT
>Ga0099824_1007809_pt1 | contig 13980 bp, 5 predicted proteins | sample SiratrowhiteBW_FD_76837 | JGI IMG/M metagenome (GOLD analysis project Ga0099824, IMG submission 76837) | Root nodule microbial communities of legume samples collected from California, USA - Siratro white BW | ecosystem: Host-associated > Plants > Roots > Nodule | place: USA: California... | reverse complement strand
TATATATATATATATATATATATATATGTATATTAAATTATATTGTTACATTGTAAATAACTTTTATAATAATCAATGTCATCTGAAATATTGTAAATAAAAGTTAAAATCCTTAGATACAATCTCACTTCACAAAATACAATCACCACATGATGTTTTTAGATAGACACATTTGTATAAGCATGTTGTACCAAAACTAACACCTACCCAGATCAAAGTAATAGAGGTGACAAATAAACACAGACTCATAGGTACTGTCCAAACACATCATAATTTTGATAGAGAATTTCTAGATTACCTCGATATGAGTATCAATATGGCATGTAGACTATGATAGGTATATATATTTTTGTGCTTATATTTTTTTCCGTTCTAAATTACTAAAATACATTTAGTTTACTAGGTAACCTAAAAACCTTATATTAATTTTTCATTAGTTCATAGTTTCATAACTTAAAACACACATTTAATCATTTTTACTTTTTTTTATAATTATTTAATCTTTATTCAATTAGTATTTAATACACTCTAATTTGATATCAATGTAATTATAATTTCTTTTTTTATATTTGATAATAAGAAAAAAAATATCCTTTTAATATTGAATATTTGATAATATCATATTTTTTTTTATAATTTATCTTTTAATAAAAATTACTTAATTAATATTTGAAAAATATATCATCCAAATACCAAACAATCAAGACATTGAATAGATATAATTATTAATTTCTCTTACCTAGATCTAACTTCTCAATTAGCCAAAAGCTTCCTATGATACTTTCATAAAATAAAATCCAACAAAACTCTAGTTTTTTTTTTTTTTTCAAAGATTAAACTACACCAGCAACATTAAGTATTACAATTTGAGAAAATAACAATAATTATTTTTTTCTCTAAATTTAAGAGAAAATTCATAGAATACAAGTTTGTTTTTTTATTGATATCAATAAAACTATTTTTTACTGATATAAATGAATGTTGTTTAATTAATGTTGGTATAAATTATTTTTAAGCTCACATTGCTAAATTTATTTATTTTTATATGTAAGTTAGAATCACTTCTCATTTCATTTTTGTTAAGAATCTTTTAAGTAATATCAACTAGACTATTTTTAATAGATAAAAACTATATTTTTTTCTTAAAATTTATATTATTTTAGCTGTGTAGTGAAACTCTTTTATCCACATCTCTAACATTATTTAGTGGTCATTTATATATATATATATATATATATATATATATATTATATAATTATTGAAATGCTCTATCTAAACAAGAATATTAAAGGTTAATAATTTTAAATTATCTTAACTCAACAATAAGTTTGAAAAAGAAAATTTAATTTTAATATACTTAAATTAGGTAAGAAAATGTACTAATAATGACGGGTTCTGTTCTGCAGTGTCATCAAACTATATAATTATTTCAGTACATTCTTTTCAAAATAATTATGTTAACATTATTTATTTTAACTAATTGATCAAATTGTAATATTATATTTTTAAATTCATTTTTATTATTAGATATATTTAAGTGTTTTATATATTTAATTTTTATATAACCAGAGCAAAAAATTATATTTATTTATTTTATTTTTAGTTCTTACCAATGAGTTTAAAATTATCCCTTCTTACTCTTCTTTCATTTATTTTCTTTCCTAAATTAAACAAAACCTTATTCTCCCTTGTCCTAGCCCAGCCATTTCCCTTGTATGTTGGATTAATATCTTTTTTAAAACAAGAATACTTAACAATCTTTAACTTTATGTGAAACATATTAAGATTGTCTATCCAATGTGGAGTGAAAATAATTAACTTGTGTTAATAACAAGAGACAAGATACCAAAAGCAAAGTAATAATAAATCAATTTTAATTAAAATGAATTTTGCAAACAGTTGTTCAAGTCAAGCAGAAAATACAGAAGTTAGCTACATATCTCTTCTTAGATTCTGCCATCCCATTTTTTTTTTTTTTTTCATTTTGTGTGCATATTTATCACCTATTATTTTGGTTGATGCAACTGAGAACCTTTTTAAAATTTAAAATTAAAACAATAATTATTATGAAAATATGTATATATGGCGGAGTAAAAGAGAGAGTGGCATTATAATTTAATTTAAAATTAGTATCCATGAGAGAAAGTAGATGTATATATAGAGGATTGGTAATTGAGTAGTGTGAGCTTAAGAGGAGTAGAGTAAAAAAGAGAGAGAGAAAGAAGAAGGTGGGTTTGGATCAAAGATCAATGAAGGGCAGTGGCTGCAGTGAAGCTTCATCTGGAGGAAACATGAATGTGAAACCTGCATGGCTAGAGAGACTTATGGCCGAGACATTCTTTGGTGCTTGTGGGGTCCACCAGAATCAAAAGAAGAACGAGAAGAACGTCTTCTGCTTGCACTGTTACCTTAGCATCTGCCCCCACTGTCTCCCTTCTCACCGTTCCCATTCCCTTCTTCAGGTCATCATCATCATCATATAATAATTTCACTTTCATATATCTATTCTTTTCTTTTTCTTCAATCTTTCTGGCTATTTCTTAATTCATCATGGACTTCCTTCAAAATCTGTCTTTGCATGTGCTGTTTTTTCACTTCTCACTTGGATCTTCATTTGCATGTGCTGTTTTCTTTGATTATCACCAACTTTCAATTTTTTGGAATTTTTTACAATTTTTCTTTGATTCTCCTGAGTTTTGTTTTTATCTTTTTGAGTAATCAAGATGACTGTCAGTCATAGAACTTTCAGAAGTAATTTTTTTAACCAAATGGTTGTAGGCTGATTCTCAAACTGTTTGGATAATCTCTTACAAAAAAATTTAACATGAATCTTGTGAGGATGTTTCAGATTTATTTCTTTTTTCATCGTTACAATCGATGAGTTAAGATTTTTTGTGTTTTCTCTATTCTAAGTGTTAATGAAATTAACACTGTGTCTTACCAGAATCTGTTACTGCAAATTTATATTTTGATGTCTTTTGTTTTTTCATTACAAAACAAGAAAGTGTGAGAACAAGATGAGTCCTCTTTGTTCATTTTAAATAAAGTTACCAAATTGAAATTGTGACCTTCTTTCATTAATTGTCTCTGCTAGCCTTGTTATAGGATTTTCTTTACTTTATTTTCCTTTTAAACTATTAAGTTCTCCTTTTCAAAATTAAATGTCTGTCTTCCTGGTTGATTAATGAATAACTAATAGTGTTGTCTGCATGTATTTATTGTTTCACATATATAAATGTTTATGCATACATGGTTTCCCAGAAGGGTCACCATGTCTTCTTTGATTTTCACTTGTTGGTCTTTGGTTTTTTTGACATAAACGGAAAATCTCTTTTTTATCCATTTTCGCCTGTAAAGCTTTCTCAGCTGTTCCTTTCATTGAAAGCGAAAGCTTTGACCAAATTGTTCCCAATTCCCCTTATATCTCTATACTTTATTATTATTTCTATATGTTCCCGAAGCTTCTTCTATATTACTACTGTTCACCACAGTCTCCTTAAATTCTAATCTTCATATATTTAAGATTTGCTAGAAATGAAATGATTCTTTGAAGTTTGAAATTTATTTTCAAAATTGGTTTAAATGATCAATTCTTAATATTGGGAGAGTTTTAAGACACTAGATGTTTGATTTGGCGTTTCGGTTGTCCTCATTCAGATGATGTTACATATTATTGCTTTTGTGTTTTTTTAAAAGTTTAACATGGTTTTATTCATTAAAATATGGTTGGGTGATCAGATTCTAAACATGCTAATAGAGACAAGGTAGAATAACTCGAACAGATAAATCATTTAATATATTTTTTTAAAAACGTCCCGTGGTAAAGTAGATTAACAGTTTGTTCAAAGAAAACTAAAAAAGAAAGTATTATGTTTCTAAATTAAAATTAATTTATACGAATTATATAGATACCTTAAAAAATGGTTTAGTTTGTATATAAACTAATTTTAATTTTAAAAAATTTATTTATCTTTAAATAGGAGTTTCCTTCAAAATTCAAATTCACCTAACCACACCGCACATGTAAAAGAATTTACATTATTATTGAATCATGTGTGTAGATACATGCATGTTCATGTTCGTGCGTGTGAGATCGAAAGATTAATGGAGAGTTTTGTTGGTGTGATTCTACAGGTGAGAAGGTATGTGTACCATGACGTGGTTCGATTGGGCGACCTAGAAAAGCTCGTCGATTGCTCCAACATTCAGGTCGGACAAAAGTAACTCTTTTCAAGAAATTACATAACCTTTTCTGTCATAAAAAAATGCATGAATAAAGGTCCACTAATTAACACCAATTAACAAAATTAAGACCATATTTTTGTGATAAAAGTGAATGATGATCACATAATTACATTGAGTTTAATGCAATTAATGGTTTGGTTTATTGGATGGCAGCCATACACCATTAACGGTGCCAAAGTGATATTCTTAAATCAGAGGCCACAGTCAAGGTCATTTAAAGGCACTGCCAACACTTGCTGCACTTGTGACAGGATTCTTCAGGAGCCCTTTCACTTCTGTTCTCTGTCATGCAAGGTTTTTGTCTCATGTCACTGTTTACCCCTCTCTCTCTTCCCCTCTCAACTCCTTCTTTTGTTGTTGTTTGCCTATTGACTCTTACAAACAAATTACTGGTCAAGATTCACTAACTTGTCAACACTTTTTTTAAGTAACCTTGCTTCTTACATGACCTACCATTCTAATCAACTATAAAATACAATATGAAACATAATGATGTAAAGGGAACTTTCTTCTTTTAGTAAAATTAATTACTTATGTCCATTACGAAATTCAGAAACTATTCTTTGCATACACTGACGTCTTTTTCAAGTTGATGACATTTTTCAGTACCTAGAACCATGAGTTTGTCAAAACTAAGATAAAAAAATTATTTTTTGAGATAGTTTACATCCATATATTTAATTAGAGTCTTAAAATTTTATTCATTAACAGACTAATTACTTTATGCTTTCTTGTAATATGCATATATTTTGAAATTGTTTGAATGGGAGGTTTATGGAAGAGGTAGAACAAAAAGAAGTGTGAGTGTATATTATAGTGACACATTAGGTCCTACTACTATTTTTGTGTAATCCAAAACAAGATGGTATATATGACATTTTCTTAATGGATCCCACTATTATTTTACACACCTTTTTTATCAGTTGAAGAGATATTTTTTTTTTTTATGTAGGTCTCACTAAACTTCCTTTTTCTTTTCTCACTTTTCTTCTTCCTAAACTTTCTAGTTATTCCTAAAGGTATGATGCTTTTGTAACAAACAGTTAAAAATTATTATAGTATATGGGAATGTCATGATAAGAAAAAAAAATTTAATTTTTCACAGAAAATAAAATAATAAATAATTATTTTTAATTTTTCATAGTACCACCTTAATAACTTTATTTTATGGTAATAAAATTAATTATATTGTCCACATACAATAAAAATGTATTTTGAAAAGTTAGACTATATATAGTTGAAGCACCTAAACCTGTTTGGTTTCTATCAGTAGGAACTAACAATAGTATATTTTGTTGTCTTGAAAACTTAAAATGTGAGTGGAAGCAAACAAATAAACAATGTTAGAAGTTGCAGCAGCTTTAATTTTCTGTTTCTGGTGATGAGTTTAAAACCATAGTTGAAGAACATACATTTGTGAAGATGAAAAACAAGGTTGTTGCCGGCCCACAGAAAATAATTGTATGTAATTGCAGCAGGTTGATCACATGGTATGTGATGTGAGGGTTTGGGTTGTCAAGCATTATTGAATCTGATCTTACATTTTTGCAGTTTGAGGGTCTAAGAGTTGATTGCTATACCCAATTTGTCCCCACTTCCTCTGAGGCTACCACTAGCATTGCCAACACCAACAAGAAGAACACAAATGGCTTCTTCATCTCTCTTGGGAGCAGAAGAAAGGGGGCTCCCCATAGAGCTCCTCTTTCCTAGCCAAAAAAAATGGCTACATTAATTGACATTCAATTCTGAACAAATAAATGAGTCTCAGTTTTCACTGTGTAACTTTTCTATTGTTTGTTTATGTGTTTGAATTATGCACCGCACCTGCATTGATTTCTAGATTTTTTTCATTGCCATCTCAGGTGGTTATTGAAAAAAGCCGCTGATTTTGTGTTTGTGATGGAATGAAATGTACTGATTTTTAATGGGTTGGTGTTTATGAAATACATTGTTCGACGACGAGTAGATAATAGGAACTACGTATTGTTTCTTACGTATTTTATTAACTAAAATATTAATAAAATTTAATTTTTATTTAAGAACGTTATAGTTTGTGTTCTAAGAATACTTTTAAAAGGTAGTATATATGATAGCTACACTTTTAGAAATCTTTTGCAACTCTTTTGGAAGATGTAGAATCTAGATTCTTGCAGGAAGAAGGTTGTGGTATCATCTACAAAAATATGTTTGTGTTGGATGAAGATGTAAAGATTCTCACTAGTAATCATACAGTAGGTTTTCTTGGTAGACAATTTGAAAGATGAAGCTTGACTGGTGGTATCAAAATACATCTTTTGATTTTACGCATGAACAACTTCTACCTCGATTAGACCGCCATCAAAAGTTTTATTGAGTACATATTTCTAGTCGTATATATTGAACGTGAAGGACATGACATAATTCACTATATTTCATCTTTTCTTTGACACTATATTCGAGGCTCTGTACTGGAGGAAGATGGACATACTTATAAACGGTCTTCTCCATGATCCTCATGGAAGGTGAAACTGTTACAGTTTGATTTTTTAGGAATTGTTACATCATGAAGATGTTGAGAGTATCTTTTATCCACGGCAGGTTGATTATTGTCGTTTCCACGATTAAATTAGTATTACACTATCTAATATTAAAAAATTATAATATAAATAGCGTAAATTAACTTCACGTTATCTTTCAATTAATCCAATTTTTATTATTATTTTAGTATTATTATTAATATTATTATTATTATTAATATTATAATTAATATTATTATTTATGATATTATTATTATTATTATTACATTTAATATTTTAATTAATTTTATTATTATTATAGTTAATATAAATAATAATAATAATATTATTATTATTATTAGAATTATTATTAATATTATTAATAGTGTGATGCACCTATTCAGTTTTTTCACTCTCTCTGTGCCTTTCTCACACTTTCAAAATCTCTCTATCTTTTTTTTAGCTTTTCTCTTTCCATAGCTTATGTTTTAAAAGCTAATAATATCATGGAGTAGTTGAGAAGTCAGAAATCATTTTTATCTGATTGGAATTTCAAACAGAGTAAGTTTCTATTTGTTTTAAAGATTTCTTGTTTTTTATTTTTTCTTTAAGTTTTTGTCATCAATCCTGGTAGTGACAGTTGAGAAAAGTATTTCTCTCAACTTAACTAAGATCATACTGAAATCTAGTTTTGTTTGGGTAACTTGGTCTAAATACCTAGAGACTGAGTTAGTGCCATTAATCAGTTTGAAGAAATTGTTTTGGGAATCATCATCTTAGGTAAGGGAAGCTAATAACTTGTTTTTATACTAGTTAGTTACTTTCAAATAGAACTTTAGGATATAAGATTTGAATATGTGATTATCCGTGTTTAAGTCATTCTTGCAGGTCTGACTCGTCCTTGAGCACTAAATAAGTTTGATTTGGTGTGATTAATTGACCTGATTTGAGTAATGATGTTAGAAAGTAAGATACGAGAACTTTTGATTGAATTGATATGATGTGTGATGATGAATTATATGTTTATATGTAACCATTTTGGTTGAAATGAAACCATGGTAGTGGGGATAACTGATTTTGAAAATATAGAGATAACTAATTTTGATGAATTTAGTAGTTATATATTGTTCTGGTGGTAAAGAAGTTCTTGGATGATATTTGATTAAATATTTAATTTTATGTTGTGTAAACTTGTTAGAATAGTAAATTTTGATGATTAAGTAATTAAGTATTGTTTTGATGATGGAAAGATGATTGTATAATATGATTTGTATATTGAATGAATATTAATATGAATGATGGAATGATGAAATTGATGCCATACGAATATTAATATATGAGTTTCTACTTGTTTGTGTACATTAAGTATAACACATCTATGTTTAAAAGAGATCCTATAGCTTCACTCATGATCTAAGTCACATAGACTAAGATATCAGGTAGTGATTGTTGTAAAAGACGGCTGAAAAATTAACAAACTAAAATTTCGGAGGCGTGATAAAATATCACTGTCCTTAAGGACTTATCTACGATAAATGCGCAAGTCCCCCAAGATACAACATGAACTTCTCAATTAAGAACATAGGATCTCAGAACTAGCAAGTTTGCTCTTTAAAGCAAAAATACCCAAGATATCTAAAGAAGAAATAGAAAAAGAGAAGAGAAAATAGGAAGAAGAGAAGATGATGAGCTCTTGGTTTGGTGTGATTTTCGAAGTAAGGGGATCCTCTATTTATAGAGGATGGGAAATGAGGAGTGGGAGAGTGTTTTGCAACTGTGAAGAGAGAGAACCGAAATTGGAGGAAGCAGTTTGCAAATTCAGTTGCTCCCAACTTTCAAAAAGATACCTCCTTGCTTAGAAATTGCTACAAAGTTCAAGAAAAGAGTGCCAACAACCACGTTCAAGTTCTGCACCATCCGAAAATCTCTACAATTCCAACGGGCTTTGAGCAATACGTTATTAGATATTTTCCTTTTTCAATTTTGCAATAACTCTAACAGTGATAAGCTGATAAGGAAGTTCATACACATTAGGATCGTTGGTAGACATTCGGTATTGAATGTTTGAACTTACCTTGATCCTTTCCCTTAGATTCGCTGGTAATCTAAGGTTGGGTATTAAATTAGATGTTAGACTCTGGTAGGACATACTTGATGAGTCTTCCGGAAGACAATAGGTCTATGTGTGGCCTACATGTGCGATGTGGTCCACGTGTGGCCTAAATAAGTGATGTGGTCCATGTGTGGCCTACCTGTGCGATGTGGTCCACGTGTGGCCTACCTGTGCGATGTGGTCCACGTGTGGCCTACCTGTGCGATGTGGTCCATGTGAGACATTTATGTATGATGTTTGATATGAATACTTGAAATGAAAACGTATTTAGTATTAAAACTTTATATGTCAATCTTTAAAGGAATTCTATTGAATGATTAATATAATTTTTTCTTTTTGCAAGTATTAAGTTCCTATTTATATAGTCTGACATAAGTTAAGACATGGGCCAAAGAAGCTAAAGTCAAAATAGGCCCACTAAAATTACTACATAAGAAAATACAAAATTGATTTTCTATTTATTTAACCGTCTAATGAAAATGTTGATTGTCTACTGCTTTGTATCTTTGGTCATCTAATGGTTTGGAATTGTTGCAATCCTCTAATGCTTCATTTGTGAAGTTTAAAACTTCAATCTTCATCCTTCCAAAATCTTCATTAAAGCTCTTAAAGAAAGGAATCTAATGCATCACAAATCAACTCAAAAAATATACAAAAATTAGCAAAACAACATATTAGACATTCTATGTAGAATTTTGGCTAAACAATGTAGTTTTTATAAAAGATTTGTTACAAGTCTTTTTTATTAAAGAAAATAAATATTGTTGTTTTCAACTACAAAATACGCTAGAAAAGTATGAAGAAAATGAGATTTATCACTCTTCACTAAGAACCAAATCACAAATATTGTTGATTTTCATCCGGATGACCTATATACTACTTACAATTATGACAATAGCATTCCAACCTTTTAGTAGGTAAGACAAAAGTATCAATGCTTGTATTTATTCATTGAATTTGATTTCAATTGAACTCAATTGGGTTGTGACTATATTAAGTTCATTGAAATGTTGAGCTCCCAATGTGCCTTTTGTCATCTGCAAATTGAATAATCACTTCATCAAATGAACTTTATTTGAGGTGGACGATTTTTTATACATATTAGAAAGAGTCTCCATAAGACTCGTTGTGGTCTTTTCTTTTGTAATATTGAATGCAACATTATGAGATAACATCAATCAAATAACTTCAAGAGCTTGTATTTCAAGAGTAGTACAATCTTCATCTTTCATAGTCTCTGCTTTGTTTCTTGAGAGGTGTTGATACAACTTCTTCTAATATATATATATATATATATAATTTTCAATCTGGATCTTCCAAAAGTCAAAAGTTTTCACCATCAAACTTCTCAATTTTCACCTTTCATTTTTTTTGCCTCAAATATGATTCGTCTAGATTTTTTTATAATAATAAATAAGAATAACAACTTGGCTCTAATACTAGTTGTTGGGAAATAATGTACATTTTCTATAATAAGATTTATAAGGAAGAAAATAATTATGGAGTAATGACATACAAAATTGATAACGAAGTTCAACCAATTATGCCTAGGTCTCTGAGTTGTTCTAAATCTTTCATTAGAAGAGAAAATTATAGAAGTATGTGTTTATGCAACACTCAACTCACAACTCAAATAATCCCATAAAATATAAATAATATTTTCTCACCAAGAATTATTTCTCACGTTGAGTTTTTCTTTATTAGAATGAATAATAATTATTACATTATGTTATTTATACATAAACACAAAGTATATAAACCTCATATTTTTGTTTATTATATTTAAGCACTCTTTTAATTTATTAGTTTTTATCCCTAAACAAAATAATACAGTCCCCACAAAATTTACTTTGCATGACCAAATCTAACAAATGAGTGTTACCTAGTGTATGTTAAAAAGACCACTTAAGTGAAATAAACTCACTCAAGTAGCGTTGTGCTAAAGTGTATTGATGTTGTGATATACATGTTAAATATTTATATTGATGGAATGATGTATAAAAGGTGATATTGATGTTGAGATGCATGACATGATGTATGGATGACATATGCTCTTTTTGGGAGGCTCTTAATAGTGTAGGTATATATGCATATAAGGTTTAATCTATTATGGTTGGTTCATTAAATGGACAACTTCACTACCTTTTATGGATGATGTAGGATACTTAGGATGGTTTAGTGCTTTAGGTGGTAGGTGATAAACATGAAATTCAAGTTGATGTATGTATCTTATATTTATATTTATAAAAGTGTGTATTATGTTAAATTTATTTTTTTTAAAAATATATCTTTATTTTAACTTCTGTTTTAAATTAATGTTTTAAGAATACATTATTTAATGTTAGTATTTTAAGAGTATCCCTATATTTATTATTTTTAATAAATAGAATTGAGAGTAATTTTGAAAAATATTATATAAAAATATCATATTTGCTTAAATAGTTATATTTATTTACAGTTAGACATTTTGGTTATCTAATATCTCATATTTTTCCTATAATAAGAACTCTAGAACATAGAAATCATATAATAGACTGAAACTGAAATATAAATATTTATATATTCATCATAGTATTTCAAAATACACCTTTACATAAGATTTAATAGAAATATTTTAATATAATCAATAAAATAAAATAAAGCTTCTCCATAAGCTCATTAAAGAGTCACATCACCTGGCAAATCTCTTGCTAACGTGTAACACAATTATTACAAATTTAAAAACAAAACAAATACCACCTAAAAAGAAAGGTAAGCTATACAATTATATATATATATATATATATATATATATATATATATATATATATAATCACAAATTAAATTTCTATCAGAATCAAACTATAACAAATAAGACTTTTATAATTCGTCTCACACATCACATTACCATTATCACATCTCTATAATAACTCATGCATACATTGACTCACATACAAACTCACTCAACTCTCTACTTTTGGAAGACTCGTGAATTGAATTAGACTTAGAGGTCTGCACATGTCATATACCATTTCATTTATTATGATCGGTTCACATTTCAATCCTCAAATGCAATCTTCATATGCACAAGGTTAATTTATATGTTTTATTTTATTCCGATCAGCTCATATTTTAAACCTCAGACATAGCTATATGAACCTCCTTCAACTCTTACCAAATAATCTTCATCTATATGATTATAATATACCAGTAAAGTCAGAATACCTCCTTAGATTAGATTCTCAAACAATGCACATCTTAACAATCTCAACACGGGTATATGAAACCATTTCATGTCATTCACAAAAATTGATATTACATCATACCATATACATAAACATTTGTTCAATTTAATTCAAATTTATTCAATTCATACTTAATCAAATGAGTAATTACAGTATCTATTAAAAACATTCAAACTAGCTTTCTTTACTTGTATGGAGTGAAGACACTCAAAGGAGTTCCATAAACCTAAAATCACGGACAACCTAATTTATACAAAGAACTTCTGATCAATGATTAGACTACACTACTAGGACAATGGATCAACAAGTACCCGTTCTAATGCCTCAGAGGCCTCATGCAAAATACCTTAAGTAAGAACATAATCAATCTAAAACTAATTATAAGAAAGATGAACAGAAAATGAACTTACTCTAATTAAAAATCTGATCAGAGACTCTTACTTTACTCGACTATAAAAATCTAGAGATGGACTCTTATAATCAACATGATAAGGAAGAAAAATGATAGAGATGTTCACTTTTATAAAAATGAAAATGAATAACTAATTTTTCTATTTTTACGGATTTTTTCTTTTTTTTTTTAAATATTTAGATGTAATATGATAATAAATTTTAAACTTTAATAAGTTTTTGTTAAAAGCTATTTCAATAGTATTAGAGGTTGTATAATTGATAAGTAAATTTAATGGTAATAAATGATTTAAAAAGTTTTAATTCTAAAGTAATAAGTGGTTTAAATTGTTTTAATTCTAAATCAATAAATGCTTTAAATTTTTAATATAAAGCTAATAAATAAATTTTAATATATATTATCAAGTATTAATGAATTTAAACATTTATTAGGAATTAATTTTTTTTATTCTAAAGTAATAAATGATTTAATTTATTTCTATCCATATCTTTAAAACTTTAATAATTATATCATTATAAACTAAATATCATAAAGTATTCTTTGTTGTGAAATCCTGAGCAGTGGATATATATATATATATATATATATATATTATGTGTGTGTGTTTTATTATATTTAATTTAAATTCTGAAAGGGTTATTTTTAACTAAAAATTAAATAAATAATACAGTGTAAAAAAAATAATTACTTTTCAAGCCTTGTAATAAAATATAAAAATAAATTATTTATTAAATATAAATATAAATAAATTCTAATTAACTCAGTCTTATTTAATATTATTTTTTAAAAAAATATCATTATTTTTAAATCTGACACCATTCCTATGAATAATATAATAATAATTTAAAAATATGTTTCTTTATTTTATAAAAAGGAAAAATAAAATAAAATAGTTTGGGGAGTGAAATCGGAACACGGCCCAGGAAGGGAAAGCGCCGTGTGGCCAATTAATTGAGAGTTAATTTTTGGATGCGTAATATTTTAGAAAAAACAAAAAAAAAAAAAAAGAAAGAGAAAGGAAAATGGGCACAGCAAGACTTTGGTGGGGAGCGAGAGGTATAAGTGTTGGAGTAGGAAGTGATTGGAGGTTGTCCGAAGCCAGAATCCGGAAAAGGGGCATCAGCGTGTCAACGAGAAGTAGTTGCTGTTCGTCGCCACTAACACTAATCGTTTCTTCAATGCCTTACGAGAAGGAACTCGCCGCTGCAAAGAAAGCAGCCACTCTCGCCGCTCGTCTCTGCCAGGCACTCATCCGCATTTTCTCTTTACCATCACCATTTTCATAAACAACAGAAAAACCCTTATTATGCGTTTTATTCAATTTCTAAACTGCTTTTGCGCAATTGCATGTTTTGTTTTTGCTGCATAGCCTGATTTTTAAAATTCTTCTGTTTTTTTTTTTTTTTTTTTTTTTTTTTTTTTTTTTTTTTTTTTTTTTTTTTGGGTTTTTTTTTTTTTTTTTTTTTTTTTTTTTTTTTTTTTTTTTTTTTT
>Ga0099824_1007808_pt1 | contig 13980 bp, 4 predicted proteins | sample SiratrowhiteBW_FD_76837 | JGI IMG/M metagenome (GOLD analysis project Ga0099824, IMG submission 76837) | Root nodule microbial communities of legume samples collected from California, USA - Siratro white BW | ecosystem: Host-associated > Plants > Roots > Nodule | place: USA: California... | reverse complement strand
TAATTGTGGGAGGTTTAGGTGAATGTGTAGTGTGGTCCTGTTAGGCAAAGAGGGTTGGTCCATGATGAAGGAGTTGAAGCAAATTAAGTCAATGGAATGAGCTAAGAGGAATGAAAGTGAGAGTGTGAGAGAAAGAGAGAGGGATTAATCAATATCACTACAAATAAATGGAAGGTTGGTGGTGGTGTCAACTTTAGCTGGACTACGTTTTTAGTATAATCATGTACCACCCTTATGGTTGTGATGAGTTGACTTCTTGTATATGATCATGGATCATGCAAGTCCACATTTTCTCGCAAATCCAACTATTGGTTGAAGAAATAAACTATGAACAAATAACAATGAATTACTGTGTGCAGGTAATCATGATCTAGTTTTTGCACAGTACTTACTCATCGTATCTTGGAACAAATAGCTCTTGTTTGTAGCAGTCAAAGTCTCATGACTCACACAGCATTACTTGAAATGAGCCAAGTTTCAATAGATAACTAAGAAGGCATGATACAATGCTTTTTTAGCTTAATGATAATCCAATTGCTAATTGCTTTCTGATGAAGGTTAATCATGTGTGCATTATTATGTTCACAATGGTAATGGTTTTTCTTCCACGAGCTGATAAGTCTTCTTTAGTGGAGGAATAGTACTCTTTGACATACCCTTCCCACATGGGTCTGCATCACATTTAGGCACCGGTATATTGACTCTTTGATTTGTGGGGAACCCAAAAACTTTGCATTATTCTGATGAATTGCTCTTCTGATAAACGAGCCATGTCAATCCTTGTACAAAGATCAGATCGCCATCGATGGTTAAGATTCTCTGCTGAGGTTTCTAACCCAATCATTGATACCACCCTACAACTTCTGTCCAAAGCTTCATGTGTGTGTTAGTTTTAGGGACCCTTTATATTGTAGACAAATGCACTGTAAAGTGTAAAAAGCTATACCCCAAAAATTCCTTCTTGAATTTTGGTAAAACCTGCAATGTGCAACTGGGGCACAAAGACAACAAAGCAAAAGCAAACCCAAAGTTTGATGGTAAAAAGACTCTTCAGGAGACTTTTTGTAAATTAGGCAGCTTTGTCGGCAAGTTGGGCATAAAGACCCCACCTTTGATTAATGGGAGAGAAATGGTACTCAATATAGTATATTTTTTGGATAAACTTTTTTAGATAAACATTTTGGATGAATTGGGTGTTTTGAGCAGAGTTAAAAGACTAATCTTTTGAGAACTCAAATGCAGAAATAAATTATTTTAACAGACAATTTTTTCTTTTCTATATATAGAGAGAAAACCAGAGAATTTGAACTTCTCACTGCAGGTTTAAGAGATAAAATTATCCACCAATCATTTCACAGCAATGACACTTTTATGATAAACACAAGCACTAGGTAACACCACCACCTAAATACCATTATTAAAAAGCCTTGTACAAGAGTTGGCCCTTCCAACTACTCTTTGTTTTTCTCTGCAGGTTCATAGTCCCCAATATTCTGTCTTACTCCAACTAGCTCAGAACTATATATATATATATATATATACACACACATATATATATAATACTAAATCTGTGGTCTAGGTAGCTGAAGTAAACAAGAGGAAGTAGAAGATGTGGCGTGTTCTAGCTGCAGTGAGAAGAAACTTTCAGAACACAAGAAAGAGTTCCAAGGTGGCAGATGAGAGCATGTTTGAAGCAGAAAACGGTGTGGAGCTATTTGGAGATGACAGAGGCAGAAGGCAGCATGGTTGGGGGCTTGTGTGCAGCATTCTTCAAGCCCCCATATCAATACTCTCATGTGTTTCTCACCCTCAGGTTAATGGCTCTGATGGGGTTTGGGTAACTGGGGAATTCTCACAGGTTTCTGAAATGAACCATCTCATGGTAAGTGACAGCATGAGATATGCAATTTTGATGTAGTAAATATTGTGAATACCAATTGTTGCTCCTGCTTTCAAAGGGCAACATCACACACCTCCCTCTCTTTTCATCATTTTTCTTTTCTCTTTTCTGTTTGGATCATATATGTAATACACTCACTAGGTGATTTAATGCATCAGCCAGAGTTATGACCTACTTTTTGGTGTTCATCAATGCTTTATTTCTCTTTCACCATTGCTGATAAACAGTAGTTGATACCTTTTCTCCATTTTTATTTTGCTGTCTCTCTTAATTAGACCACACACATATTTTGTCAGCACAAAATATATGTGCTTAAAATAAGAACAAGAAAAATATTTTGTCATCACAGAACATATGACTAGGTTTATGTTCTGCAGAGAAAGAAAAAAATTGACAGAGTTTGGCTTTATGCAGTTGAAGCCTTTTTCCTTTTGGTCATGAGCAAATGTTGATCTAAAAAGCACACCAGACACTTTGTCTTAAGATAGCTAGCTTCTGTTTTACTCATTTGGTCACTGTTCTTTGTTGTTAAAGCAAAATTTCTGTGATCTAAGGAGCAGTTTTACATAAATTTAGCATTTGAGGATGAAGTTAATTATGAAAAGTGGAATTGTCAGTGTTTTTTGTCTGGTATAATGATGTCAGGTTGAGGAGAAGTCTCATGTGATGCCTTAAAGGAAAAGAATATGAAAAAGCAATTGCTCTTAGTTTTTTTTCACTTTGATTAACCAGTTTCACTATTTTTTTTTTGGTGCCATTCACTATTTTAATCACGAATATGGAGAAGTAAAAGATCCTCTTCCACATTTAGATTTAGCTTTAATCTGATTCCAATTGCTTATTCTTACACAGAATGTATTGAACTTTAGGCAAACCACATCTGTTACCAAAAGTATTTTCTCTTCTGCCAAATTATACATAATTTTCTTAACAGCATTAAAAGTAGTTTCTAAAATTCTTGTTAATTAATTAATATTTATTAAAGATGAAAAATATTAATGGGCTTTATTGAATAACGAGTGAAACTATGTAATTTTATGATTATGGCAAGTTTCAACCAATAATAGAAATTATGTTGCTATAACATTATTCTTTCTTTAATTTCCACCAACAAAGCATCTCTTCCAAAATAAAATAAAGAGAAATATCAGGTTACATTTTTTAACATATTTTTTTATTTTTGTTTAAAATTAATTGAAAATCACATTGTTCTTAGATCTCGTCTCATATTTAATAAGTCTTACTTATAATGGGATAACTAATAATAATTTTATATTCAACCAAATTAGCCTTACCACAAAAATGCATGAATGAGTAAATGCATTAGTGTTTGTGAGATAATGAAGATTAAAAAAATGGGAAGAGTAATGATTGATTTAGGGTTAATTAAAAATATAATTGCAATAATATAGTACACAAAAGTTTATCAGTTTGTTTAAGTTGATGGTGATAGTGAGGCGGTGCAAGAGACAAGAAATTATATAAAATAATAATTATAATAATAATTCATAGAAAGCAGCGTTCAAAATATTCAAATTATTAGTGCCAATGTGTTGTGAATTTTAATATTTTCTTATGAATAAAGAAAGGATTCAAAACATTTGAAAATTATTAAGGGAAGTTCTAATCATAATTTTCACTTGATTAGGCTTCTTCAAAATCATCTAACTAAAGGAACTTTAATATTAGGGCTTCTCAAGTATGAGAAATTAACCTTGATTATAGAACCATACACTAAATTTGAATATCACTTTTCTTGAATCTAATTTTTACCATCTATTTTTATTATATGATAAAAAACATTTTTTTTCTTGTCATGTTATATTTGTAAATCACATTTTGTGGTGTGAGAGCCATTTTCATTACAAAAACGCGTTACCTACTCATTTCTCCACTATTGAAACTACCTAAGTTCTACCTATGTGTAGCTTTATTTTCTGTAGTGCTAAGATTGCACTTTCTACTGAATTTTCAGTAAACAAAAATTCCAAGTGTACAATGTATTTTGCTAATTGTCCACATGCAAGTCACTAAATAATGCAAGACAAAGAAAATCCATGTGTATTGATTTAGTTAGGTGAATAGACATTACTAAAAAAAATATGCAGGTACTTTAGTTTAATTATCAATATTGAGTTTAAAATTCTAAATATGTTAACCGTTACTAAAAAATAAAAATTTATCACTTCTCCTTATTACACTTTTAACTAGTCATTGAAATTTTTACATATAAAACAATATTAAGAAGATAGTGTATTATCAAGTGGGCTGACTAATAATTTTAGATTAAGTATTTAGTATTATTAAGTAAATTGGTTGATCCCTCATAACTTCGACCAATATTATTATTCATTTACTAACAGTAGATACGTGGTTATTATCATTCTGAACATACAAAAAGAAAAATAAATAAATAAATTGGAGACTCACAATAATTTGGATCTCTAACCCTTAAAGATCTAATTTAGAAGTCTATAAATAAAAAGATAATTCTAATATATAAAATATTGTTACTCTAACTTATAAATATCCTATAATATTCAGACCGTTAACTAATTTGAGTTTCAGAATATTTACAGAAACCTTTTTAAAGATTAAGACACCAACTATATTAGAACATAAAAATGATCAAACCAGATTAAAGTATCAAAACCTAATCAATAGTAATGCTAGGCTAACAGTACAGTATTAATGTTTTATCAATTAAATAACTCTATATATATTATTAAATAATTGAATTATTTTTTCATAAGCTTAAATTACATATGAAAAAGACCATGGATAAAAAAAGGTCTTACATTAAATTGAAGATGATAGATTATCCTATAATTAATAATTAATGCTAGTTAAGCCACATTTGCCAAGGTTTCCACTTTGAATAGTTATGAAAAGCACTATGATTTGTTGACACACATATCTACATAGTCACATTGTTGATCTCCACTTTCTTGGTAATGAGTGGTAATGACTACAATGAAGTGATGAAGGACTTTGATTTTACACATTCACCATTAATAGTAGAAGCTTTGCTGGACTTGGTTTTGTGGTCTTTACCCTTTGCTCTCATAAGTTATTCAAATTAAAAATTGTATTTGTGGTATATGTTCATCATAGCAAAAGAAGAAGAGTTATTACCCCAACAATTTTGGCCACTTATATTTCCCATTTGGGCAATAATGGGGGTTAGAGAAAAATGAAGCAATGGAGAAAAAGAGAAAGATGGGATTGGTTGGTATTTTTCATGTCTACATTAGGTGGAAAACAGTGAAAAATAGTCAACCATTATGGTTTATTTTCTACTCATCTTCTTAATTTTAATTTCATGTCAAACTGTATTCTGAAATGATATATCTATGTCACAGTATATCATATATTTTATATTATTAACCAATTAAAGTTAGTTACTTGTGATCTTTAAAATAGTTACTAGAAAAGTTATTCATTTTTGAAAAAATAATACAAATAGAGTTTAATTTAGTTTTGAAACTTAAATAAATTTACACAAATAAATTTCATATATTTTTCTTTACCTTTTAAAGTAAAAAAGAAAAGTCATTTTAGTGTCACGGTTATAGTACTTTTTGTTTAACTTTTTTTATATGATTTTTTCTTATGAAAGCATTAAGTTATTTTCTATTTTTTTCATTTAAAAAATCATTTTTATTAGAACTAGATCCTTAATTTATTTTCAGATTTTGATTTTTCCTATTTATTTTAAATATCCACATTTTTTAAAAGAATCTACAAATTTAATCAAATCTTTAATTTTATATATGATTTTTTTTTAATTTAATCCAATTGAACTCTAGATGTACTACATGTATTTAAGGTACCATTGATAAATAATTTAGCTAATTCAAATATAAATAAATATATGAAAATTTGTAACTTACACTAAAATTACAGATTTTTTACAAAGTGACTACTAAAATCCAGAAAAAAAAATTAAGAGACTATATTCTCGGATAAAAAAATAAATAAATGAGAACTAGACCTATAAATTAGATATTTTCATTTTTCTTTCTCTTGGTTGCATAAAAAATACAAATAATATATACATATACCAAAATAAAATAAAAAATAAAAAATTGTGTTTACTAATTCCTTCTTCATCCATTCATCGAATCCATAAATTATGAGAAATAAATATAAATCTAAATAAAAATAAATAAGTTTAATAAATTTATTGATGTGCTTAGTTGGTACTTACTATTACCCCTACAATTACTGTTATATGTGATAATTGAGTGCTGACCTAAGTGGTTTAATTATTGGAAATTTTCAAATGATTGAAATTCTCATAAAGTCCATTGGAGAGAACATAAACCTTATATGTTTATTTCTGTTGCATGTATCATACATATAATAACAAGTTTGAACTATGAATGAATGAAAAATTAATGGTTATGTTATCTTACCTATTTTTCTTTTAAGAAAATAATAGAGTTGTATAAACTTTTAAATTTAATATTGCTTATGATATTTTTATAACTAATATGAAGTTATTATTTTAATTCATGTATTTTTTTAAATTAAAGTATGACATAATTAAAAGCTATTATTAAGCTTTTAGTGGTTAGTTTTTACTTATATATTAAATTTATAAATTCACACTGAATGAATATTCAATTAAATGTGACATAACTTACTTACGATAATATTTAAATTATTCATTTTTTATCATGATAAAGATATACATAAACAATTAAATTATAATAAATTAAAGTAAAAGTTAAATACAAATATATGTAAATTATAATTTAATTTTTTATGATTTATAAAATTTTAAAAACCAGAATTTATATTACTTATATAACTTTTTCTAAAATTTTTATCGAGGTTGTTAAATTCATAAGAGAGATCCGGTAAGCAATGTAATGTTCCCTTCTAAAAGGTGTCACATATATTACGATGTAATATTGATAAATAGACTATAATTTTATTTTGACTAATTTGACATATTTTATAAATTTTTCAAATTCATCTATTGACCTATTTCACAAACTTTTTGGTCAATATATTGAATTATATTGTGATACATGTATATTATCAACTAAAATTTGACGTTAATAAAATTTGATAATAGCAAACAATGTGTTTTGGAGAAGAAAAACTTATTTAGTTAACTACTGTGAACTTTTTTATAGCAATCAACATCATAGTAGTTGAATAAAATGAAAAGAAAAATCATAAATTATGATGATGATAATAATTTAACAAATTTTCAAACAAATTATTAAAACCCCGACAAATATGCCTAAAATATTTAACAGTTACTACTCAATATCAATATAAAAGTTAAATATGTTTTTTAAATATATCACTTTTTATTCTACTCTTTAATAAGTAGCTATTTTTTGTTTTCTTTATAAATGTTATTTCATAAGTACGCTATTTTAACTGAAAAACTCAATTATTGTTACGATTCAAATTTGATAGCAAAATTACACAATAACAGTCCAAACTAGTAACATTTTGGTAGATTTGGATAGAACATTTACATATCCAAAGATTACATTTCCGAGATTCTCTATTGATCTCATAGAATTTTGAAATCTATCTGGCTGAAATTTAAAATTAAAGGGCTGTGACATCGTGGTCCATGTATTCAAAGACCATATAGATTCTACCTTTATATTTGTTACCATCTACAATCCCCAAAGCAAGTATGGAAAGCAGACAAACTAGGTTTAGTATGCTAACCCCAAAGCAAATTGATGGAAATATTCACACCGCTATAACTATAAAGCATATTATGTGCCACTGTCCAGCAGTTGGGCTAATAAAACAAGAATGAATGCCTTGCCTGGCCTCCCCTGTTCATCTTTCTCAGGACCTGAAAGAAAAAAACATAAAATTCTATAAATATAAATAAAACAAAATTTTAAATTCATCTCGATTCAATAACAAAGCTAATCTAGATCTTGAAAAAGGTACCTGGAGAAGTCACAATTTCTTTCAGCTTGATCACATTTTCATGATGTAGTTTCTTAAGAATTTTGATTTGTCGTATAGCAGTTCTAAGAAACTGCAATGGCAAAATTAACAATACAGTTCAGGGGAAAGCTTGTAGCAACAGAATGTGACTGAAACTACTGATTTAGGTCCGCTGAATAGAATGTACAATGGAAAAAAGTTGTAAAAGCAGAGGAGACAAATACAAATAAAATACACTATGCATCCTTAATGTGATAAACTATGAAACTTTTGAATCAAGGATATACCCCCTCTCTCTCATTGTCCATACGTATTTTCTTCAGAGCAACAATTTCACCAGTTTTGATCTATTTAGCCATGTAAACCTGACTGCAAGCATAAATATATGACGCTATAGATCAGTTCACTTCAGAACGCATCAGAAATGAAGCGGATGACATTGATATGAACAAAGCTAGAACTAGATGACGTTTTTTGTGTGATGAAATTGGAAGCTCAAACTAATGGGGCATAATGCACTACTTCAGAAGCAGACAAGAGAGCAAGGGAACATAAGACAAGAAATTGCACAAGAGCAACAGCCAACTAAACCATAGACAACAGATAGAGGATTTAACAAAAACTTCTGTAACCATGATCGTAGCCGCAACATCAAGGTTCTTGGGCCCTTGCAACCACATTGCAACTGCAATGACGCCCCATCAGTCACATTTTTCCACAATTTCCCACAACATCAAGGATTGCCAACAAAACTGTAACGGTGATCACAATTTCAAACCATGGAACCAATAAATAAATTAAAAAAAGGATATATAACAATTAAACCTCAAAGCACACAAAAATAAATAACTATAACAATTTCTTCACTCTAAAATCTTCTGATTCATAAGAGATATGCGCTCAGGATCAAGGCCTCTAAAATTTCAGGTTTAAGTTGCTTTCAATCTCAGCCCAGCTCAACAGAATCTATCGGATTATTCCAATAGAGTGTTGCATAGTAAACACGCATTGTTGTAATCGAGAACATACATTTTCAACTTCCATGTTCAAACAGACAGCCCAAAACAATGTAAAGCTTAAGCAGAAAACAAATTGAAACAAACCCATATGTGCCTTCGCCAATTTGCTAAGCAATCAACACTTTTGGATCCACAACTGGGCGATTCATTCACGTTCAATTGCTCTGGAGCTGCAAGAGCCATTGCTCCCTAATATTCCAAGTTCCAAATTTGAATCCAACAGCGAATCGACACAAATCAAATAATAAAGCCTTTAAACAAAATTCTGATGTATAAAAGCTATGTAAAATATCATAGCTAATGTCAATCGAGTGTGATAAATAGTACAAGGTGGAAACATATTTTATTTTCCAACGGTTCCACAAGAAAAAAGGGGGAGGGGACTAAAAGATACAAGGATTGTTTAAGAATAACAAGTTAACAGAAAAACTAAAACCAATGTAGCCCATTTTCCAATAAATGGTTAAAAATCATAATATCCTTACCAAAATTGGGTAAACTATGTTACATCTTCAACACATCGATTGGACACTGACCAATTGTCCTTAAATGAATATCTATTGCTTTCTATGATCAAATCCATAAAAGCCTTTTCGGAGCATTTCTTCAAACCATCGCTTAGCCTCATCCTTCCTCCCATGGATTGAGAAACCACGTACCATTATATCATATGTCCAACCATCAGGTTCATAACCCTTTTGACATATCCGAGCAAACAACAAACGAGCTTTGTCCATATCACTCTTGCATAATTCTTTCAGCAGCAGATTGTACGTGTGAATATCAGGCAGAAAGCACTTCTCTATTAATCGTTCCAAGTCCGAAATATAATGGCTCACTCTGAGACAACCGGAAAATGCACCAATCACCAAACTAAGCGCTGAATTACTACAAAATCCCCCCTCTAAATGAACGCATGTATCGTAGAGTTGTGGTGAAATCAAAGAATGATGAAGAAGTATATTGCCAATAAAAGAACTTATTGGGCGTCCCATTTTCTCATATGTGTTAACAATATGTATTGCTTCATGATATCTGCGCAAAGAGCAAAGCTTCTGCACAAGAAGCTCAAAGCATTCAAGACTTGGATTCAATCCAACTCTGAACATGGTGAAAAATAACTCAAGTGCCATGTCTATCCTATTGGACTTGCAAAGACCAACAACCAAGGTAGTATATAACGTCTTGCGTGCCAAACCCTGGTCGCGGACAACATTAAAAAAATTCAGAGCATCAGAAATTCTCCCAGTAAGCAAATAACCTCGCAACAAAAAAATACGAGAAAGCAAATTGGGCTCAACACCATTTCTTTGCATCAATTCATATACTTCCCTACCCAACTCAGGCTTCAGGGCATGTCCAGCTCCATCGATGAAAAAGTTATAAGTGAGACAAGAATGTTCACAACGAATGAGCATCTCCAGTAAATTGAAAAAGCGCCCTCTTGCATTATCCATTTCAAGTAAGCAGCTAATTACAGTTCTACATGATGCATAGGTCACCTTATGACCCTTCCCTTTCATTTCAACAAGAAGCCGAGCAGCAATATCTCCCCTACCCAACTTAACAAAACCCTTAATCATCTTAACATACGAATCCCTGGCAGCAACAGTCTTAAGTTCCCCGTGTACCAAATAGCCATCTTCCACTCTCCCAGTCTGGCACAGAGCAGATATGAACCGATTATACATTGAGGCAGGAGGCACAATATTCCGCCCCACAGAAAGTTGCATCAACTCTTTCATCTCATCAATCTTGCACTCCCTACACAACGCACTCGCAAGCGTGCAAAATGTCCTCCCATCAGGAAAATAACCCTGGTCAACCAAGCTTCTGACAACATTGTATGCCTCCACAACACCCCCATCCCAGCACAAAGTAAGTACCAAATACTTGCAAGCCAAGCGATTGACAGACAAACCAAACTCAGACCGCGAATTGAACAACTGCCGAGCAACATCAGCCATCCCCACTTTGCAAAAAAAGCACAAAACAGCATTCATGGTAAAAATATCAGGGGGAATGCAACTCTCATTCATATCCACCAACAAATCATACACCTGACGTAGCCGATTCTGCCGCAAAAGCCTATAAATCAAAATATTATACCCAACAGTGGACGGAGAATACCCATCAGAATCCTTCTTCTGAGAGAAAAACTACAATGCCTCATCCACCCTACCACCTTTAACAAGACCCTTTACCCAAGCCCCATAAGCATGATCCAATGGAACCAACCCCGAGCTCCCAAATTGTTTAACCAACTCAACCGCACGCTCAAACCTAAAACTCTCACACAAAGCACCAACCAGAAAACTCACTTCAGGCCCTTTTAACCCCTCCCCACGAAACATCAAACCGTTGAGAAAACCCTCAGCCTCCTCCAACCTTCTCTCTTTGCACAGATATTTAACAACGATGATATTGGTGGTGTGATTCTCGAAACCCCTAGCGCGAATTTGACTCAAAATGATGTCAAAAGCGTTGAGGTAGTTTTTCTTAACGAGGGAGTCTAAAAGAACGTGATAACCGAAGGAGTCGAGGTCCAAGCCGATGAAGCGCATTCTGGCTAACGCGTGGAGCGCGTTTTGGGGCTTCCCGGCGATAGCGTACCCGACGACGAGGATGTCGTGGAAACGGACGTTGTGGAGGAAGACGCGGCGGCGGAAGTCGTCGAGGAAATCGAGGACGAGGGGTTTCTGGTCGGCGCGCACGAGGATGTGGAAGATGGAGACGAAGGTGGCGCGCGTGTGGTGGAAGTTCGGTTGGCGCCCGGTCCAGTCGAAGAACTTGAGGCAGGGGAGGATGTCGCTGTGGGCGGCGGTGTAGCGGAGGACGCGGAGGACGAGGCTCTCGGAGAGCGGTGGGGACAGCGCGGAGAGCGCCGCCGATAAGTCGTCGTCGTCGCCTGAGACGGTGAGGATTTGGTAGATGCGGTTGACGAGGGGGTCGAGCTGAAACTTCCGCGTCGCGAACCACGTCTTGAAGGAGGATGCGGCGTCGTTTTGCGTGAGCAGAAAGGAGTTTGAAGTTGAGGGCGTTGACGGAGAAGGTGATGATGGTGCGAGAGAAGCGTATGCAGTATGGGAAGTGCAGGGGTTGAGAATGGAAGAGACCAGTGATTTGGATCTGAGACGGTGTTTTGTTACATGTTTGATCGGTAGCATCGTCGACATTGATCAATGGGGTTCGATTCTTCTGCTTCTTCTCTCAGTGTTCCATTGCACCCCAAGTGTTTGTGTAAATGTCTTTCAGAATAAAAAACCTCAACTTCGTAGTTCTGGGTTTAGCTGCTTTCAGCTTCTCTCAGTAAACAAAATTCAGAACTGTTCCTTCGACAACCGCATGTGACGTGGCACGGATTACCTACGTGGATAAAGGTTATTTTCGTCTTTTTCCAGAATTTGCATTTTAAAGATGCATATTAAATCTTTACATTATTAATTATTTATTTAAAAAGTTTAATTATTAAATCTATAACACATATGTTATCTTCTGGTAAGTCAAATAATAACTATTGAATTAAGTTTAGCATATTTCATATTTATAAGTATATTTTTATTTGAAAAACTATTATTAAAATCAATACACTTCAAATATTTTTCAACTAATCATCTGAGTTAGATTCTTTTGATGTTCATTATCTATTTGAATTGTTTTAAATTGTATTTACAGGTAAATAATATTATTAAATTTTTATGTTAATTTAATTGTAAACTTGAGAATTAAATATTATATATTAAATACCGTTAGCAAAACCAATTTTTTATAGAGATTAATTATTTTGGTTTAAGGCATAAAAATAGGTCATATATATTTTATCCCTTATTTTTATGCTAATTTATCTCATCAAATATAAAGTGTCATATGAAATTAATAAACTATATTATAATTTTAAAAAATTATAATATAATTTATCTTTTCTTTCAATGTATTTTTCATTAACGTTTCCATAATTTACTATCAATGTGAGAAATATTTTAAAATATATAATTATAAATATTTATATAATTGAAGTTTTGTATACATTTTAGGATAACAATAAACATGTTTTTGAAATAAAATTATTAAATTAATTGTATTTTATCAATAAATATGCAAAAATAAATATTGATAAAATTCATTTAAGAATGAATTAGGTAAAAAAATAGTGTTTAATGAAAATTGAGAACATCACTAAAATTAAAATTTTGAAAAATGATTAAAACTAACCTTTTTTTTCAAAAATTATCTTTAAATATAACTATTTTTTCTAAATAGAAATTTACGTGTCCTTAACTTGTATATTGAATAAATAAAAAAGATAAATAACTTTCTTGTAATTTATAATTGAAATATTTATTAATTGAAAATGTGCATATGACATAAGATGTATTTTTGCATATTATATATATATTTAAGAGACTGATTAACTCTAATAATAATAATATCTTTTTGTTCCAATACTTTTTAAAATTATAATGTATAGTTGATTTAAGTAAGAGTTTAAAAGTATTTTTTTTATATAGTGACTGAATTTATATTTATAGATGTTATAATAAACTTGGAGTGTCTAGACCCAATATTTTATATTCTATCAATCTAAACTCTTTCAATATATACAAGCTTAATATATATATATATATATATAATTCACCAAAAAGAATTTGAATAACATATCTTATAATTTGAATATTCTCTTTAAAAGATTTATCAACAAAATCTTAAATGTTTATCAGTAACTCAATGTATTTGGTTAATTTTTATTTTACAGGTACATATATTTTACTTTTTATTTTAAAGGTATATCAAATCATGAAACATAATTATCTATTATTATATATTTTAAAAAATAATAAGTTAGTTCTATATTTTCGTAAATTTTTTTAGAACGAGATAAAAGTTTTTATACATTATATATTGCAACATTTAATTTTAAAATTAAATTCTTTTGTTCTATTATACTTAAAATTGATGATCCTATACACTTATTATTATAATACTGATATTGGTATTAAAAATAATAATAGAATTTTTATAAACATGTTTAAAATAGAATTTGATATTGGATAAAGATATTATTTAATTTTTTATAAAGATAAAATTTGATTTTTCATGAAGATATAATTGAGTTTTGATAAAGAT
>Ga0099824_1007803_pt1 | contig 13988 bp, 3 predicted proteins | sample SiratrowhiteBW_FD_76837 | JGI IMG/M metagenome (GOLD analysis project Ga0099824, IMG submission 76837) | Root nodule microbial communities of legume samples collected from California, USA - Siratro white BW | ecosystem: Host-associated > Plants > Roots > Nodule | place: USA: California... | reverse complement strand
TATATATATATATATATATTAATATTTTATTTTTTATTTTATAATCTCTTTCATAAGTGAATTATCATCTATATATATGGTTATATCTCTTCACCATTAATTTATTAATATGAAAATAGTTTTAATATTTAGTTGAGGTCATTAATATAAAATTATTTTAGTTGTGACCACGAATATAAAAAAAGTCTTAATATTTAGTTGAGGCCATTAATACTCTCTTTTTGTTTGAAAATGTTCAATATTTCTTCATTCTAAATAAATAAACACAAACCAACCCTATATCAAGAGCCATGTAGGAATGTTTGTTCATTTAAATAATTAAATAGACACAAAAGTTATGAACCTTGAATGTGGACATATCTCTTCAATTAAAATAGACCCCAGACCCCTTAGAAGCCTATGTGTTTTAAAAAAAAGCCATGTCCAATAATTTAAAATAGAGACCCAACTCTTCATCTCTATCAAATACGCATTAATTTCTCCAACAAATCATATATATACTTTTTTTTTCTTTACTTTTACAAACTAATATTTGTCCAACATAGTGATACATTCAAATTTGTCCTACAATAGTGGAGCAACGTAGTAATAGGTAGGTTAAAACTATTCTATGTAGTGATACAAAAGGGAAGAAAATAACTTTTAATTATCTTTAAATAGTTTGGTACTTAATTTTGTTAACCAATTTGGAATTTGATATGCAACGTTACCTTTTTTTTATAATATAATGAAATTTAATATTAATCAATCCAACTCAGGTACATGTCACTAAATCATAGTATATAAAGAGATACCAATAAAAAATATAATATTTAATGTAATAAAGTTATCCATCCCATACTTAACAATACTATAAATATAATAGCTTTTTCACTATCTATTCAACTGTAAATTTAAGTCTTAAACGGCATAAAAATAAAAAATTTAAATAATATATATTTACAAACTCATTATTTTAAAAGTCTTAGACTATAGATAGTCTTAATTTATTATGTGAATCTGATCAAAATTTTTTCAATATTTTTTTTTAATTTTTTTAGCAAGTTTAGAAACAAAACTTTCGTATATTTACATAAAAAAATGTTACATTTATGTACAACATATGATACATATTAAATATATATATATATATATATATATATATATATATTATTTAACTATTATTTTTACAGGACTTTGAGATTAATAATAATTTTTTCTAGATATAAATTTCAAAGTTTATTTATCAGTTTTCGATGACTGATACGAATAGGGGGAGGTATTTACAAAAGACACTTAGATACTAAAATCAGTTAGATATAAAGTATATATTGGATTAGATAAAAGGTATCTTTATCTCTTTTAATTTTTTGTTATTTATGATAGTATTTATATAATGATGACCTTTTTATCAATAAGGTGTAAAGTATACTCAATTTATTTTTTTCATAATATTTATCTAATGATTATCTCTTCTTTTTTTGTCAAAAATAAAATAAAATACACTCGTAACATTTTTTTTATTAGAAGGAAAAAAAAAGTAAAGCACACAAAAACGTTGCTCTACTAATAAAAAGATAATACATATGTATTTGACCTGACATTCAATCATAAATTTTTAGTTAAAAAAATTTATTTCATAAATAATCAATAATGAGAAGGTGATTAATTATGTGACAAATAAAAACTCAATATCTTTTAGTTAAAAAGAATGGAGAGAGACTGACTTTTAGCTTCATTGTAAATGATTTTGAAGACCCAAAACTCCTCTTTTGAAGCCACCTTTGATAGTGTTATGAGACATGGCACCTTAAAGCAAAAAAGAAAAGATTGCTTAAAAGAAGTTAACATTGATCACAAAGGAAGGGTGTGGAAACCAAGTGTGAATGGTGGTGCTTCCATTTGATGCAATACAAACACACTAGAATTTGGGGAAAAGATATAGAGTGATGTGGCATTTCACTTCACATGAGGGCAACACCCCAATTAGTGTACATGTTGCTTTCACTTTGTGGTACACCCTTGTAGTTCTTGTCCACCAAGCTAACCAATGATCTAGACAAGAGGCTATGGCATTGCATTTGAAAAAAGAATGATATGGCTCACAAAGATGAAGTGTTCATGTGGAGGGATATTGGCATGGCCAATGAGAAGCAACTATGTGGAGGGGCATGGTGCTCAATGATGAAGGTGTCTAAGGTTCCTCCAATGTTAGTGAAAATGTGGTACATGTTTTTGTCCCATTGTGCTTCATTGGAGACTCTCTTATCTTCTTTGTCAAGTGGACAGGTTGGAAAGATAGGACTTTAGGTCTTTGTGGTCACACATGTGACATATATAAACAAACCTTATGGCCTTCCCAATGCCAATAATTTAACCAAACCTCACCAATCAATGTGGTAAATCTTGACGTATTCTAAGCAATTGCTCTTGCCACATACCTAAACACTCGTTCCTTGGATGGAGAATTTGCACGAATTATTTAAAATGTAAAATCATGTGTTCTTTCGATAATCTAGAATGAGTTTGAGTGGTCAAATCGATTGGTTAGAGTAGGGTTTAACTTTTTTTTTTTTCAAGTTAAAATTTTAATGATTTAGTGTATAACTGGTCGAAATTACTTTTTTACAAAAATTCGGAGAAAAATGATAAAAAATAAATATTGTTAATAAATTAAAATAATTTTTAATATTAAAAAAATTATAAAAATATTTCTATAAATTAATTTTAATTTATTAGAAAGTTCATTATTTTTTTTTATAAATCAAGTGTTTAAAGGTGATCCGATACTAACTCGATACCGGGTGATCCAAGAATGATACCGGATGACCTAAGAATTATGTTAAGATAGACTTTAATACCATTTCAAGAAGTAGAATTTAAGTCTAACTCAACCTTACAAACCAATTAGGAAAAGTGAGATTTACACTCATTTATAAATTATTGAAATGTCTCATCTCTTGTAAGATTTCTAACGCTATGAGTAAATATATTAAAAATAATACAAAATAAAATAATTTTGAGAACTTTGTCCATAAAAAATGGAATCTTTTATTTTAAATTGTTAAAAGAATTATATATTTGTGACACCCTTTACTTGGTAACATTTATTACATTATACATCCGAAAAGGTTGCCTAAGTTTGTGTAAACTCGTTTCGTCGACTATAATATCAATTAATTATTTATTTATAAGTATAATTATAATAGAAATTTAAATTTACATCACAATACACTACTGTTTTTATTTTTTATCGGTCAAAAGACACTAGTGTGTAAATAGTTTGATTTAAATATATCAAACCAATTAAACTGACTCTACTGAATCCATTTTAACTCATTATTGGTCTAAAACTAATCTTAACTTCATGGATATAAGATATGAAATAAGCATTTTTCATAAAACTTGTATTAAACAATTTTATTATAAATTAATATTTAATCCATTATAACATTTTTGATCTATTTGTGGAAGGTATTGATCTCCATAAGTCACGGTATGTTTATTGTACAAATTATTGTATAATCTCAATATTTCTAAAATGTATTAATTTATGTGATTTAGATAATTAATAAAACAAATGTATCTATTAATTTAATAATAAATTTCTTAGCTTAGTATACAAATCACAAACAAAATTAACATACTATTTCGGATATGTGACCTTGATTATATATATTCTCAATTCATATATAACTCGTTAAACTTTTTACGTATCATATTAAAATAAAATAATTTTGTTGAGTGAAATATAATTCATTCGACATATTTAAATTTGAAAATGGTTCATTATTTTAAGTATTGAAATTTACTAAACAAATTCTCATCCGTGAGATAAATTATACAAAGCTAATAAAAACAACAGATTTCTTACTATCACATACAATATAATAATTATAAATTCCACATTTTCAAAAATTTTACTCAATAAAAACCTTTAAAATAACATCACAATTTTAATTTCAATACAATTTGTAACAAGATCGGACACTCTTAAACTCAAACAAATATATAGTTTAATATATACAAAATAAATTAAATATCACAAGTAAGTTCTCAGAATCCATACTTTCTTGACCTTATTTAGTTTTCATTTAATTAAAAGTTATAACATTTAAATACAATGATAAAAACAAAGTTAAAACAAGATACAACAATTTTTTTTCCTGTTGTATAATACGATCAAAACTAGATCACAATTTATTTAAATTCTTAAAGTTCGCATAAATTATATACATATTTCCAAATCTTCTTTCACCTGTCTAGTTTTCAATTTTATTATTACAAAACTTCTACCAATAATATTTTTCAAAATATTTTCTTAATAAAATCAATCCGATGACAAAACCTCAATAATTTCAATATTAATAATATTAACCAAAGTTTATTTATAATTAAAAAATAATTTCTTTTATCTAAAAATTGTCTGTGTTCTATTTCATAGTAAAAACACTAAACATCTAAGAATTTAAAAGAGTATTACTAAAACCATTTATAATATGAACTAGTTAAGAAAATATATATATTTTTTTAACTTCGAAACACTCCAAAATTATTTGAAGCATATTAGAATAGGAAAAAAAATAATAGAAGAAAAAAAAAGGAAGAAATCTAGCCTGCAACCCTAGGATTTGCAAAAATCACATAATAACTAAAACAAAAATTAATTTTAATTATATTTTATATTTTATAATTATTGAAAATTCATTGATATTCATTTAATTCCAAAATATTAGTTATGAAAATTCAAATTGTAAATAAATAAATAGATATTAAAAAAATTTTAAATTATTTAAAATTTTAAAAGTAACAAGATTTTAAATAACACATTATATTATCTATTTATATTGTTTGTATAGTATCAAACGAGTATATTGAGTTGATCAGAGTGTATCAATTGTTGTAAATTTTCTTAAGTCTATCAATTATTTATATGTTTTGTTAACTTTGAGATCCTAGTTCGATGAACCAACCATTTGACCAGTATTTATATTTTTTAATAGATCAACATAAAATATTAGGTCTTGGACTAGAAAGATGCAAATCAATCTATCATTACGATGTGTATAATCTCGATGGATTATAATTTAATTGTTTAATGTAAAAGAGAATATTGTCATTAAAACATGCGAAATTAATATTATATTTATTTTAATTAAAATAAATTTATTTTATTGAAAAATAATTGAAGATAAGTTTTTATTTTCTTATGTCGCATGTTTTTCATTTAAAAAAAATATAAATTCCTTTGTAACATCTCAAAAACATAAAATATAAATAATCTAAATTCAGTACTTATATTATATCATCTCACTAGTAATAGTATATTGTTTCACATCAATCATTTCTACATATTATAATTATCTGTATATACTAAATTCATATTCATAAAATGATAGACATGTGTTAATTCCATATATATATATATATATATATATATATATATATATATATAAGTTATTTTAGAAAAAATATGGTTATAATATTTTTGTTGTGGTTTACTTTTACATTAAACATTTCAAATTTTAAAATTATCCCATAATATCTATATCTTATTCCTGAATGAAATGTATAAATATATTAGATTTTTTATAATTTATTTTTTGTCTGGCATAGAGAATATTTTGGAAACTTATTTTAATTATTCACATATAATATAAATTAAAATAGTAAATATATTATCGATAAAAGATTAAATTTAAACCTAATAATTCAACAAAAAAAATAGGAACATGCCTCATCAATGTAAGGAAAATTTTTAAATATAAATTTGAAATGAATTTAATAGTACTCACTGCATTAACTATTTTTTTTAATCTTAAATTTCATAAAAAGCACATGAAATAATAATAAAAAAGCTTCTATCCATAAGATATTGTGCATATTTATTTGTTGCAGCTATCCAACAAAAATGAAACAGTTCTGAAGGTCTTCCCAAGATTTGGTTTGGGTTGGTCAAATCCAGGTGGGTCTCACTTTTGTTGTGCACTCAAAAAAATATTGCAATTCAATCTCAATTCATTTTCAACAGGGGTTTCTGTTTTATCATCACACTTGTCGGTGTAATTTATTATTATTTTTTATATTTTGATGCAATTTGGTGGTTCTTTATTACAAATAGTTTTTTTTTTTCGTGCCAACAATTTCCCCAAACTTTCTCTGGTTTGATTAAGTAAGCAATTACTCTAGTATAGTTTGTTCATATAATATTTTTTCCGATATCAAACACCACTTTTTTTATTTTACATAAATAGCTTTTTTATAATATATAAGTACAAAATGTCATATTTCTATTTAATTTATCAATGGATCTATATACTTGTTTTATAATAAAAAATACTAATAAATTAATTTATTGTTATCCTAAATGTGCATTTTTTATCAGCAATAAGAAATAAAATAAATAAAAATATTTGGGATGTTCTAATCTTTTGTACACAAAAAATATATACACATAAGTATCAAACCTGCTTAAGCCATTCAGGCTACCAAAAACCACTAATAACAAGACAAAACACCCTAAAATTCACAGACAAAATGATACGGATGATAAGCATCTAGGTTTCCATCACCTCACCCTTGCAACTGAGTATACATGTGTGTGTGCAGATATGTGTGTACGTGTGTCGGTATGTGTGTGGCTGTGCGCGAGTGTGTGTGGCTGTGCGTGCATGTGTGTGTGTGTGTTATGTGTATGTAATAATCATGTAATCATCCTTAACATAATACACTGGAATATATAACATCTTCACTATATGTCGCTTAAGCCACCCCATTTCCTATACCTAATTAAAATGGGCATTCTCACTTAAACTATCTCTTGTCTATTGAACAAAATACCTCACAAGAAAAAATTAAAATATGTCTCCTTGCTTAATGTTCAACTCCACACTTGAGCACCTACAACTCAAGTATTCTCACAATACTGGACCAATGAAAGTATGTTGGATTTCTTCCAACAAGCTCCAAAGCTTTAACACTCTTCCATTAGCACTTGTGCAACTATATCATTACTTAAGCATTCTGAGTATTTGCATGATTCACAAGTAATCTAGAACACATGCACACCATTGTTAGTGATTATCTCGCCTCCCTCCGTAGAAGATAGAGTTACCTTGACCTTTATCTCATTCATGCTACATGCTCTCACTTGAGCTAAATACTCCACAACATGAGCAATATCAAGTTCAAGAGCATTTTTTTTTTAAAAAGAAGTTTAACTTAGAAAATACCCTAATTCTTCCTTATAATTTATCCAAAACATCAAGTATATTAATATTAAATTCCAAATGAATTTCTAGTATCATATAAACTTCATATTATTACAAAATCATAACTATAATTATACATATATCTATTCCAATATACATATATAAAAAGTTAAACACAATATGGTTCACCTAGTTAAACAGTAAACACACTGAATAGATGTAGATGTTAACTTCTCTAATATGGATGTAATGTGCCTACAAACTTAAACTTCTTTTGACACTTTTAGAATACCTAACATAAATCCAGATACTCTTCCAAAAATCTAACTTTAGACTAGCAACATCCTCTCTTAATCAAATATTAAAGAAGAGAACAAAAGAATAAAACCTTAATAGGGTGATGTACTGCTACCTTGGAAGGTTGAAGGATCCATCAACTCAAATAGGTGTTGAAGAAGTCATTCTTCATGAAAGAAGCTTGGAGGCTTGCGACATTAAAAAAAAAAGGCAAGAAAATAACAAACTTGCAAAAGAAAATAAAAATAGATTAAGACTAACAAAAAGAAATAACATGCCATATTGAGAAGGAGTTTCAAAGGACAAATTCAATGGATATTTATCACTTGAAGAAACTCTTCAAGATAAGAACAAAAGACAAGAGTCACATGCTCTTGTGATTCTCAGAGTATTATAATAAAATTATTTGTATTTAACATTCAAATGTAAGTTTACAAAGAAACTTTGCCCTTTTTTTTTAGTTTCTACCAAGATGAATGAAAACGGGTATCAAGCAATATGAACATAAGAAAAGAAATGCTAAGTGTGAACACAAAATAATTTCATCTATTATGAATACAAGTCTAATGATGATGTTTAAGCCAATGATTATCCTTAATATCACTAATTCTATGATTAAGACAAAATTAACTTCCTAACGTTGGATTAACACATAGATTACCCTTGAAATACAAAAAAGAACTTGAAAGAAACACATACAATGTTTTTGAAAAAGAGAGAGACGTATAAAGTAGTTACAACCTTTATGAACACTTGAAAGTGACATATGCAAATTATTACAACTAACACATGACTTTGAAAATAGCATATTGAAGATAGATAGAGTTTAGATGTCCAAGCTGACCTTTTAAGGTTTGTATAATATTTTTTTTTTGTTTTCTTTATAATATTTTATAATCTCTAAAAAACTTACATTTTATTTCTTTATCAAATTCTTTTAAATTCTATCTTGTAAATCTTCGTTAATTTTTTTTATTTCTTTTTGGTATTCTCTTGCCATGCTTTTTATCTATATTGTTGAAATTGCTTGTAGTTCTTTCTCTTATTATTTATTAGATTTTTCTTTAATTATAATGATATCAGTTGAACTATTTATAAAAGTATTTTTGTTTGGTTTATATTTCTCTTTATCTCGTCCTCTTCTCAAGTATGTAATATTAATCAAAATGTTCTTATAACCTAGAGAGGGGTTAAAGCATTTAAGTTTTAGATAGATTAAATTATGAATGAAATAAAAAGTAAAGGTCTATCTTTTATTTATAAAAAATTATTTTTATCTATTTAAAATTTATATTTGAAATAAAATCAAAATTAAGAATGAACTCATTTTACTTTCAAAATATACAATTTTTAATTTTTTTTATGAAAAATTGATATTTTTAGTATTTATTAATGATCTTTTTTTTAATTTACTCCAAATAATATATATATATATATATATGTATGTATATTATAAATTTATTTATGTGTAATATTTTATTTAAAAAATGAAACCGTTTTAATAAAATTAATTTAATATGTTACGTATTTATTCTTCTTCTTAATATTTGAAAAATTCTTAAACTGTATGAGAAGGCAGTATTAAAAAGAAGAGAAAGAAAAATGGTCTCATTACACTACACATATTTTTAGCTTTCGAAATTTGGATGAGTAATATTCTCTTTTTAAAACTAAAAGAGGTAAAACATATATTAATGATTAAACATGAAACAAATGGAACCAAGGGGAAAATATTGCATGAAATGTTGATACGTGGTCCGTTATTAATTTCAATATAAGAAATACATTTCCAAACACTTTTTAATTTTTACTCAAATATACCACTTTTTTTTTTATCAGCAATAAAAAATATAATATTAACATGAGTAATCAGATTAATTCAACCTATTTATATATCACTTCTCTTTTATTATTTTTATAAAAATAAAAATTTGTAAATAATACTCATAATATATATATATATATATAATATTCTCTTAAAAAACAAATAATAAATAATTACACACATATAATTATATTTTTACTTTGAATCTATGATATATAGTTGAACTAGCAATACCTAATTTGTTCTGGGTTTCACTGTTTTTGGTTGTTCGATTCGATGATGAAAAAGATGAATGATGTGAATAAGTGACACCCCAATAGTGGCTAAAAGTTTTCTGTGAGCTGTCATACATTAATAATGTAGAACATGAAAGAGAGTCTCTATAGAAAAACATGCAAATAATTTCCATATCAAAAAAGAAAAATATAACGAAACTAATTTTTCAATAGTATGTTCAATTAAACTTTTAATCCTTACAAATTTTACCCATTAAAGTTTGATTTGTTAGCAACATAGCAATCCTTTAGGTTAATTTTAAGCATACAAAAATGATAATGTTTATTGGAAATATATATTCATTACATTGAAATGCAAATAAGTGTAATAAATTCCTTAACATTTTCCACACAATTTTATTTAGTATATCTTCATTTCTCTAAAATTTAATCCTTAATTATGGTAGAAATTAATTTTCTATATTTTATTTATTTAAGTTTTTGCTCCTATTATATATGTACCTAGTGAGGAATTGGTTCTTTGTTTTTTTATCTTTTTCTAGAAGGATTGATCTTTATCGTTTCCTTTTCATTAAGTTATTCTAAAAATAGAATAAGTTGCTATGCTAGTTACTAATTTACTGGACCTTTCTTATATAATTTTTTCTAATTTTTTAATATATACAAGTTAATTTTAATTTATAAAAACTTAATATATTTTTTTTAATTTTTAATTTTAGAAATTCTTATAAAGAAGTTCGTCTAAATAACCTCGATTTCAATCATGTTTACAGTGTCATAATTATTATATATCTAAGTTAATTTTAATTTAGAAAAATATTCAACTTTTTTTTTTTATATTTTTCTCTCCTAAAACTTCTATAGAAAAATTTCATCAAACATGCATTTAATTTCACTCATAAAATATCAAGATTAAAAACTTCATGTAAAAGGATTTTATATTTAATGTTAAGGAATATATGAATTATAGGTAATGTTAGTTTTCCTTGCAACACCCTTTCCTAATCAAAGATGATACATATCAATATTTCAAAACCAAATATAGGGTAAATTTATTTGGTTGGATCATGTACCAAACCACAAAATCTGCTTAAGTCACTAGTGTATCATCAAGTTGCTACAAATAAAATGGTTTTATATATGTAACTTTTTTTTTTTTTTTTAAATGTGTCCTTGTTCTATATTGCCATAGTGATAACCTACAACCACATACATAAAGACATATATACCTATCATTTTCACTAGTGTCACCAACACATCTCCATCATATTTATATGCAAGTGGTTGTGGACGTACAATGAACCCTAAAAGTACAATTCAAGTAAGTGTTTTCATTTTTTGAGAATTTTGACTTATGTATCTTGATAGGATATGTTTAATTTATGTTTATCCTAGTGAATAGATATTCTTTGAGATTTGAATGTAATTACTTAGGGTTTGAGACAACATGTTGTATATATATGAGTTGAATTGATTAGAAAAAGTTGGAATTAGATAAATATATGGTTGGTTATTGCACACTATTTGTTTATATTGATTTTTTAAATTTATATTATACTTTTTTTAACCAATAATGCTATGAAAATATCACTAACTTCTTCCATCCTTATTCAAACATCAAGTATTGATAACTAATTCAAGCTTAAAGGTTTGTTAATTTAGTTAATAATATTAAATTGTTTTTAAGTATAATATTGTTCAAAATTACCCTTAATGTATGGTGAGAAAATAATAGTAAGGAGGCTTTAATTTTTGAAACAAAACACTTCAATTCTCTTACAAGGGAGAAAAAGAGATAATTTATATTATTTATTATATATAAAAATAAAATAATTTAGACTATTTTAGTAAAAAATAATAAGGATATTTAGAAAAACCCCTTATAAAAAATTGAATTTTTAGAATAATATCTTATAATTAAGGAGTGATGGAATAAAGTATAGCAACAACTACTTGTATTTATTCAAATGAATGCATTGAAAGGTAATTCTAGAGATTTGAGCCCACAATGGTCAATGTTTATACTAAATCTAACATAATTTTAAATGCATATACACATCATTGGATGTTTAAATGTATATTACTTAATTAGTGAGCACCAATCTCATGGCCAATGTTCATGTACTTATTCTCCAAACTAAGTGGAAGCCTATTCAACACCCTTAGTTCCTCCGAGTGGACCTACAAGCATGATTGAAAGAAGAATAGGGTTTCTGATTTTTTTAGGATAAACTTTACCAAACCTACACAAAGATGCCAACCATCTACTAGACATGATAGAATAATTTTCTAATAATTTCATAGGCCGATTTACTATAACATACTATGCATGTACCCACTACTTCACTCCATTTTAACACTACAATATGTTATATTGCTTATTTATGACCTAACTTGTTGATAAGCAATAATATTTAACATGGATGAATGAGAGGTGAAAAGTAGTGATTACATGTCACAACTTTATGAGAAAATAATAAGTTTGGTTGTGGATTTGGTCTAGGTAAAAAGTTGTATTAAGATCATGACTACATAAATAAGGAAAAGGAATAAGGATATTGAAAGAGAATTAAAAAAAAAAATATGATTCAAAGTATTTTTGCTAATAAAAGTGTCTTTATTTTGTATTTAATGAACTTCATAGTCCTTGAAACATGTTTACTTTAATTATATTTTTTTAATTATAATTGTAATTTAGTATTTGTTGTTGGACCTTATAAATTCCTCATATTACTCTCACATTTCAAAACATCAAACACTATGCAAAGTCAAAACTAACAAAAAAAAAAAACAAATTTAAGCCAAATTCATAATTATTGAAATAGAACCTTTCTAAAACATCCATTCTCCACCATTAATTTGTTTTATACCTTAAATAAGTGCAAGGTTACCATCAAATTTCTAACTGAAAACTCAATTTAAATCTCAAGTTAAATTTTGAAAGAGAGCTAGTTTCGTGCTCTCGGAGAAGATGAAGATGCAAAACATCAAAACGACTTCTTATACTCAAATGCTAAAATTTAACCAGCAAGGAACAAAGATCAAACTTAAATAATAATAATAAAAAAATCCTTTTTCTCCCAACAATTCTCCACTTGCATGTGTTTTCTATCGAGAAGGAGAATCTAAATTAGTAAAGAGAAAAGAAAGAAAAACTTACTTAGAGCAAAAATTCCAAGATGAAAGCTCTACAAAATCTCTTAACTAGCTTGGAAAATGAAGGACAGGGGATGAAGAGGTTTTTTGCTTTCCAATTTCTTGAAGACAAGAATCAACGAAGATGGTAAAGAAGAATGAAAAAGAAGGAAATGAATGTTTATGATTTTGAAAAGGAGATAATTTTAAAGATTTTTATTGGTACCCCCTTTTCTAAGATAAACAGACAGCTTCTTCCTACATCTATTTTCTTCGTTCAGCTAAAAATACTATTTTTTTTTAACCGCACTCTTTTTTATTATTATTTTTATTTTAAATTGTATATTCTAAAATATAAATTTTTATATGTTAAAATTATATAATCTGAAATATAAAATTATTTATATTTTAAAATATGTAATTGATAATATAAAAAAATTATATTTCATGTAATTCGGAATAAAAGTTTTAGAAGAATATATTTATAGTTTTCGAATGGGTGCAGGGCAAAAAAGCATGGAGGTGCAGGAAGAAACCATCAGATAAACTCCCACTCATCTTAAACAAGCCCAACTCTAAAGCCCACCTCTTAAACTTAAACACACATTTTTTCGTATATATATATATATATATATATATATATATATATATATACACGATTAAGTGAATTAAAACTTAGTTTAAATATTATAATATTTTTTCAATTTATTAAATATTTATATTATCAAATAAAATACAAGTCTTTACAGAATTATTTTACATGCTAACGGTATAACATATTTTATGTAATTCTTTTACTATTATTTATAATTATTTTTTATATTTATATATATGATTTTTTTTATCAGCAACAAAAAATTATATACATAGAGATAATAAAGTTATCTCAACCTATATATAAAACTACACACACAAGATGAACAATCCTTCTCTCCACAAGAACTTCTACCAAAACATAAAATAAAAAAACCTAAAAAATGAAACCATAAACAAGTGCAAGCTGCAACAATCTCTTGTATCTAACAATAATCTCCCAACAAGCAATAAAATAATCTAACCATTTAATCTAATAGTTTTAAACAAGTTAATAGATCGATACACCAGTCAAAAAATGAAATTATTGATTTACCATATTTACTAGAAATGAAAGTTCATGTATTAATATGATTAACCCTAAAACTTCTAACACACGTATGATTGAATATAAAGTTTATGATTAAATTTTATTTTTGGTAGTGAAAGAAAAAAAAAAAAAAAAAAAAAACGAAACAAGATTGGCACATAAATATTTTTTTTTTCAAAGAT
>Ga0099824_1007800_pt1 | contig 13993 bp, 4 predicted proteins | sample SiratrowhiteBW_FD_76837 | JGI IMG/M metagenome (GOLD analysis project Ga0099824, IMG submission 76837) | Root nodule microbial communities of legume samples collected from California, USA - Siratro white BW | ecosystem: Host-associated > Plants > Roots > Nodule | place: USA: California... | reverse complement strand
ATATAGTCCTGGAGAACTTTACATGCTCTCTGTTTGTATACATGTTTCAAATATAGATTCATATCTAATATTCAATTTAGTTATTCTTCATTTTAATATTTAGGGTTTAGAATTTACATATACTCACTTTATCTTCATATTTCAATTCATATATTATTATTTTTGTTTTAATTAAACTTGTATATTTACATTTTTTTATGAAGTGTATTAATACAAATTGAATTCTAGTTCAAAATGACTAGATCAAACACCAATATCATTTGAACTTGAAAAAATTAGTTATAAATAATATATAATCCATATCATTGTTTATAACAAGCCTTTATAGTAGAATTATCTACTATATTTACAACTACATTGATTTCGAGCTACTAAAAAACCCTTCAACTTATAAACTTAGCTTTGGAAAAACATAAAAACATGTTTACGTGTTTAGATCTATCCCGATTTCAACAAATCAACGGTCACTATCTATTCACTAGTAAATCAAATAAAATTTCATCCAATAACTAGACATTAAACCTTCATGTTAACTTGATTTCGTAATCCTAAAGCCTCTCCAACATATTATCTTCCACTATCTTAATTTCAACTTTAATAGTTTTGTTCTTAAATTAGCTTGGACAAAGGCTCCAACACCCAACAACTACAATGCATTCAATTATAGCATTAATGGTCACAACACATGTCTAGATTTTTGCTTCCCACACCCCCTACACCCCATCAACCATATCTAATATTAAATGTAACAAAAATATCTTAAATGTCCAACATATAATATAAGCTTTTAAATAAAACACAATTGATCATGATAACCTTATCTGTAACGTTTACACAAAAAAATATACGTAAAAGATAATTACTATTTCTATTAAATTTCTTTATCAAATAACTAAAAAGAAAAACATATTACCACTGCTTAACCACAATTTGAACCAGGTCCAATAAACCATTACACAACAATAAACATAGTTTTCTTATGCAATCAGTTTCTACTTATCCCAAAAAAATAATTCATTTTCAGAAGAATCTTTTTAATTTATAATTATATTAGACGTTTTAGTTTCGATAAATTTAAATTATAATTTTATATACAGGTCCATAGCCTTAAATTTTCTTACTAATATTGTCATTATTTTACCTACAAATATATGATCTATTTATTTACGGATTATCATGAATATATTTAATATACTATTCATATTACAATGCATAATTAAAATATATTTTTAAACAGTTACAAATACATTAAAAAAATTATAAGTGGTAATTTTAAGTTAAATTGCAGTTTTGATGACAATAGACAACCTAAGAACAAATATATCTTTAACAATTTTGATATTATAACACCGTCAATGCTTTTTTATAAAATCACACTACAAGATAAAAAAAAAAGGAAAAAGGTTGTTTAGAGACTAATTTTTAGTTACCAACTCATGGTTACTAATTGTAATCAAAATAGTCACCAAATTAGATTTTGGTTACTAAATAACTACAAAATAGAAGTAATGATTGAATTTAGTGATCAATTAAGTTAAATAATTGGTATCTAACATTAGGTACCAAAGTTTTAGTGACCTATACCACTATATTATAAATTAGCCTCTAACTGACTGAATTAGATACCAAATTAGAATCTAATGACATATGTCACTAAAACTTTGATAGTTAATGTTAGATAGTAATTATTTGACTTAATTGGTCAATAAATTCAATCATTACTTCTATTTTATAGTTATTTAACTATCAAAATTTAATTTGGTAACTATTTTAGTTTCTAAATAACATTTTTTTTTGTAATATCAATTTTAATACTCTTCCTATAATATATGGTTCTCGTCCAGGTACAATGTACATATTTCATAAAATATCTCAATTTCATCCCAAAACGTTTTACACAAACATAATTAACTATTAAAATATACTAATAACTTCAAATTAATTTTGTAATCTAAAATAAAAATAAAAATAAATAAACCTGTGCGTGCAATAGTTTCAATATTGAAAGGCGGTCTTGGTTCATTGCCCGTTCCCTCTCGTCTGTGTCTTATTAAGATTCCGTTTCAAAATCTTATGTATTCCAAAATCAGGCTATCATCATCCCTTTGAGATGCTCATGAATGAAGAGGCTGCACTTCTTCACTTTGCTTGGCCTCAAAGCAACCCACTGCCAAGCCAAAAAGTTAGGCTCCATTGCAGACATTTACATCGCCAACAACCTCATAACTTCGTACGCAAAATGCACAGAATTAACTTCTGCCCACCAACTGTTCGAAGAAATGCCCCACAGAGACACCGTATCTTGGAACGCCATAGTTTCTGCTTACGTAAACTCTGGTCACCTGGGCGCCACATGGAAAATCATCAGTGCCATGAGAAGGTCAGCACTTGCATTTGACAGCCACACAGTGGGAAGCATTCTCAAGGGTGTTGCCCGAGCTGGCGAGCTCCAACTTGGTCAACAGATGCATTCTGTCATTCTCAAGATAGGGTTATCAGAAAACATGTTTTCTGGTAGTGCCCTCTTGGACATGTATGCCAAGTGTGGGAGAGTTGACGATGCGTACATTGTTTTCCAGAGCATGCCAGAGCGCAATTACGTGTCGTGGAATACACTTGTTGCTGGTTATTCACGAGTTGGTGATCGTGACATGGCGTTCCGGGTGCTACGTTGTATGGAGCTTGAGGGTGTAGAAATTGATGACGGCACGGTGTCGCCACTTTTGACATTGCTTGATGATGCTGAGTTTTGTTGGTTGACAATGCAGTTGCATTGTAAAATTGTGAAACATGGGCTGGACTTGTTTAACACTGTCTGCAATGCTTCTATCACAGCCTATTCTGACTGTTGTTCTTTGCAAGATGCTGAGAGAGTATTTGATGGTGCTGTTGCCTGTCGGGATGTGGTTACTTGGAATTCCATGCTCGGTGCTTATTTGGTGCACGAGAAAGAAGATCTTGCATTTCAAGTTTTCATTGATATGCAGAATTTTGGGTTTGAGCCTGATGCTTATACTTACACCGGGAGTATCAGTGCATGTTCTGTACAAGAGCTTAAACGCCATGGAAAATGTTTGCATGGGTTGGTGATAAAAAGAGGTCTTGAAGATTCTGTTCCTATTTCCAATGCTTTGATTGCCATGTACATCAGATTTAATGATAAGGGCATGGAAGATGCATTAAGAATATTCTTTTCAGTGAATCTCAAAGATTGTTGTACTTGGAACTCCATTTTGGCAGGATATGTACAAGTTGGTTTGAGTGAAGATGCCTTGAGGTTATTTCTACAGATGAGATCTCTGGTAGTAGAAATTGACCACTATACCTTTTCGGCTGTCATAAGATCGTGCTCGGATCTAGCAACTCTACAGTTAGGTCAACAGGTTCATGTCTTAGCACTTAAAGTAGGATTTGATACCAATAATTATGTTGGGAGTTCGTTGATATTCATGTATTCTAAATGTGGGATCATAGAAGATGCTAGGAAATCTTTTGATGCAACTTACAAAGACTATGCAATTGTTTGGAATTCAATCATCTTTGGGTACGCACAACATGGACATGGAAACATTGCGCTTGACCTCTTTCACTTAATGAATGAGAGAAAGGTGAAACCTGATCATATAACCTTTGTTGCAGTTCTAACCGCGTGCAGTCATAATGGGCTAGTAGAAGAAGGCTGCAAATTTATAGAGTCTATGGAGTCCGATTTTGGTATTCCACGGCGAATGGAGCACTATGCTTGTGCAATTGATCTCTATGGCCGGGCAGGGCATCTTGAGAAGGCAAAAGCTTTGGTTGAAACAATGCCTTTTGAACCTGATGCAATGGTGTTGAAAACTTTGTTAGGTGCCTGTAGATTTTGTGGTGATATTGAATTAGCTAGTCAAATAGCAAAACCTCTGCTAGAGCTGGAACCTGAGGACCACTGCTGTTATGTTATACTCTCTGAAATGTATGGGCGATTCAAGATGTGGGATGAGAAGGCTACTGTAACAAGGATGATGCGAGAAAGGGGAGTGAAAAAGGTTCCAGGTTGGAGTTGGATAGAAGTGAAGAATAAAGTGCATGCTTTCAATGCTGAAGATCACTCCCATCCCCAATGTGAGGAGATATACATACAACTACAACAACTAAATCAAGGAATTAAGTTGTTCGATAATTTTGTCAATCAAATGTTGTTACCGAAATGTTTAGATAATCTAGATGATTATGATGATAAAATGTTCTTATGATTTTTGTATTTTTGTTTTCTGGATTTGGTTGGAAGCTTTGAAGGATGGTGTGCTCAGTGTTTTTCACAAGATGCTGATATGAACTTCATGACTAAGGAAGACATCAAGCACGCTCGCTTTTTTTTTTTTGAGGAAAGACTGTTCTCATCACAAAATTTACACTTGTGGCTGCATGTTGTATGCTAACAGTGAGAGAGAAGTACATAGAAGAAGACAAGTGCCATATATGACTGACTCAGCTGCTTAAGCAGTCAAATCGAGCAAATCTGAAAATGTCTGTACTTATTCATGGAGGCCAATCCATTGCAGAGTTTTGAATGGTGATATATATCTTGTTTCGTAGATTGTTTTATAGCTGGTATTTACTAATCATTTGAAACCAAAAATGCCTAAAGCACTACACATTCTCAGTAGTGGAAGAGGAAGACTCTGCTGGGTGGGTACAAGGATGTTCTTTGGGGTAAGGGACTGAATTAGGATGTGAGAATGGAAGGGCCAAAATCTAATAAATTTGCAAGTGTTAAAATTTATGCAAAATATTTAAGATTTTAAAATAATAAAAAGCATAAACCTCCAAAATTCTAAATGAAAGTCACCAATTTTACGATCAATAAATCTTCATGAATTTATTATAAAAATTGGTATTTATGTTAAGTATAAATATATATATATATATATATATATATATATATATATATATATATATATATATTAAAAATGTATTGATTAATAGAAAAATACATGCGTCCAAATTTTTTCATTACACCGTTTTATAATATTTTTAAATAAAAATCTAAATGTATTCTTATTTTTATTTTATATGGTTTTATTTATTATATAAAAATAAATAACTAGAAAATTTATTTATTGTATATTATATTATATTATAATATAATAAAAAGTTTGATTATATAAAAACAATCATTCTAAACATTTAGAATTCAATTGTATATAGTACATGGATAATTATTATTTTTTAATATACATAAGAGTCACTTGGAACTATATTTTAATTTTTTTTCTTTTTTTACATTAATGTCTTTCATTGTAAATTTTATATCATGATTTTAAAATGTTATCAAGAATAAAATAAAAAATTAATTTATGTATATTAAATAAGGATATATATAACTAAATTTGAATAATTATATTAATCCTTAACTGTCCTTTTGGATAATAGTAGCAACAAATATTAAAAAATAATTTGTTTTAAGATAGTTGGAAAATAGAAGAACAAAATGTTGTTTCTTAGACAAAACTTCAATTCTAAAATAAGTCATGATAAGTATTTGATATTTAATTTGTTTTCGTAATGGTTACACAACCCAAGAAGCTTAACATGCACTCTTGAAATGGAGGATATAGTAAAATTTCACCATAGAATAGATAATAAAAAGCATTAAAAACGTGATACGAAGATAAAATATTTATTAACAAAATTTAAGTCAGTCAATTAGGTATCTAATGTTTGTAAATTTGACCACTAACAAAATTATTCTTTAATTCTCAAAACAATATAAGAATGCTAATACAACAAAGTTACTAAAATATTACAATTATTAATAATTTTAAATTAACAATGATATTATTATAAAAAATAAACTAGTAAGAAAATGACACTCCAATATTTGATATAGAAATGATAAAAAATACAATTATCTTTACACTAAACATTATAAAAGAATATAATATTTTTGTTAAAAAAATTGTTAAATTATTGTTTAAGTATTTAAGTTTTTAATTAAAAGCATTTATATAAATTAATTTATACACATAAAAAAAATGAAAAATCCAGGGTTCACCCCGTAAAGTCCTTAGGTGGCTGTTGGCGGCAAGATATTCGACTAGGGACACAGTGCAAGAATTGCAAAAGCTCAAATCATTGAAGGAAAAGTTTGTAGCAAATTGTGAAGATAAAAATGTTTAAACCAAACAACTTTGCTTTGGTTTTTATACTCGGATTTAAAATATTAGATTAGTTCTTTTCATCTAAGAAGAAAAACTTCCGCATCATAGAAAAATGTTGATCCATATTGGAAAGTGAAGGCAGGGAATATAAAAAAGTCATAATTTGTGCTTGAACACACACATCACATACATTTCACAAAGACCTTGAACACATACATCACTTCACATTAGAACTTGAGGTAAAATCAGGAATGGCCTATAGGATTTTTGCAAAAGAAACTCATGCAAAGAGAGGAGACACACAAAGGCTTTAAAAGGCTTAGAGAGAGTCCCACAAGAATTTACATTTAATGACCTTGTTTTTATCTTTTTCATCATGAATGGTAATTTAAAAATATCATGAAAGGTGTATACAAACAATACCAGTTATTATATAAAAAATGCTATTTAAAAATTAATTTTTAGTTACTAAATAAAATAGTTACTAATTGTAAACAGAATATACACAAAACATATAAATACACACCTTTATTCAATAAAAAGCATGACTTTATGGATCTGTACAAACTGAATTTAACTCTTAAAACAGAAATAACAAAATGATAACAATTTAGGCATAAAATAAACAATTACTTAGACTAGTTAGTCCTATAAACTAGGACTGTTTATTGATCCATTAAAAATAATTAACAATCTCTCCCTTAAACTCTAGCTTATCTTATGGCGAGAAATCTAAATATTTTTCTTCATTATTCTTCATTATTTTTACATAAGATTCTGCTATGAATATGATGAAGTTGAATATGTTTTAAAACTAAAGTGTTACAATTAATTATACCTTTTTTTTTTCTTTTTTGTTGTATCTGATTTTTCATATTTTTGTGTTAAGTCTTCCTTTAATCATTATCTGTTCAATCCTTTAGAAATAAATATTTATATCAACTATAAAAGAAAAAAAATACAAATGACCGAATTGAATTGTGTTATGATTAATTTATTTATTTTTATAAATATTATCTATAATGCCATAAAATATGTAATATTGTTTTTTAGTAAAAGAATAAAGATGTGTGTTTTAATCATGAATGAATGATTTTTTTTTGCCTCTTGCAATAAATTATAATTTAAATATTCTAAAAGTACGGGATAAATGTGAGATTACAATTTGAAAACATTAATTACGTTAGCAGTAGTGAGTGACTCTTGTCCTCATTTTCTAACTATTTCTAATTAGTATTTACATTGAAAGATAATCCTTTTTAAAGTTTTAAACAAAAGTTAAAAAATTATTACCTTTTCTCAGAGTTCTGTGTGACAGAATTCCTAGTTTTTTTCACAATATGTATTGTGGACACTTAGTAACACCTATTGATTTAAAATTCCATCATTTAATATATCAGTTACCTTAAGCTATCAATCATTGAATAAACTAAAACAACATCCATTCCCTTCTCCAAAATATAATCTTTTTAAGCTAACTATTAAAAGTTGACAAGAAAAGCCAAATATTACTAAAATGAGTATAATATGTACTGCTAGTATAAATCATATAGTTTTTATATTTTCAAGAAAGTCTAAATTATGTTATGTTATTTCTTTACTTTAATATATATTAATCATCTTACAAATATCTTAAATATATGATTCTTGTAAAATATCTTCTCAATATCAAGTATCTTACTTAAAAGTTATGATACATATATAACTAGTTCTTTTTGTTTTGGTAGAGAGAGGTTTTAATATCATTTAGGAAAATAATATATGTAAAAGCAGTTTACCTGGTGCATAAATAAAAAGAAACTTATGTTGAGGAGTTATTTAAAAGCTGGGCCAAGACACGAGCATTGGTTGACACATAAGGCTCAAACATGAGCAAAGCAACGTGACTCCATTTTTAGTGGATTGAGATGCATGGAATGACATGGATGGGGACAAACAGAAGAAGTTACTTTGGGAGTCAAGTTTAAGAAGAAGAAAAATTAATCTATATACAAATTTCAGAAGATTTATAGGATTTTCTATAAGTAATTTTATGTTTTTTAAATTTTTCTCTAAGAAGTTTCGTTGACACACACATTTAGGAGAAAAGAAAGACGTGCCACAAAACTTTATTCTAACAAGAAAGAGGTGAAGGCATGTGCGTTCGTTCCCACCACAATCCGTCCAAGAATGAATGCAATGACACATTGATAGCACAAAATGCTGTCAACTTGCTGCTTCTTAATAACTGGGTAAACTTTCTTTTATCTTTGAGTTAACTAAGTTTTTAAGTATTTCATAAATTTAAATATTTTTAATAAAATTTTTATTTAAAATTTCTATTTTATTGAGCATTCAAATTTTTTAAATTTTTGTTTAACTAAGTTTAGTTTTGTTGTCAATTGTATCTTTTCATCTCTATCTTGTTTGTTTCCTCTTCAGTTTTTTTTTTTTTTTTATTTTTTTTTTTTTTTTTTTTTTTTTTTTTTTTTTTTTTTTTTTTTTTTTTTTTTTGAATCTTTGTCAACTTGTTATTGGAAAAGAAAAATAAACAATTTAATAGATAAATTAAAAACAAATAAATAAAAAAATGGAGTTAATGAATGAGTTAGAAATAAGAAAAAAATAATAATATACATTATTTTAATAACAAAAAAAAATGTTTAGACAAAATTATTATTTTTTAAGATGACAATAAGAATCTATTTTTGATGTTTAAGCCGAAGTCAAATAATTTAAATACGGTATCAATTTGATTTTTAATTTTCAACTGAATCAAATATTAGTTTTAGTCTGAGATAAAGTTTTAAAACACTGATAGATCGTATTTATAATAAGAAAAAAATACTCCCATTATTTATATGTACATAATATTAGTCTATCTGTATTTTGAATACATAATCCTTCTAATAATTTGGCAAAACATAATTGAATGTATGCCTCTCTAAAAAATTGAATGGATGACTAAAATCATTCCTTCTGGATGGTTCATGTGTGTAATTATATGAATCTTTACCTTTGAGAGAAGTAAATGGAGCTGACAATAATTGAATTGAAAAGCCTGCAGCACAATGGAGAGTTTGGTTAACTAATTGAAGCTTAGAATTCAGAAGATATTTGTCGGCCCTTCTTATGACTGCAACTTGATCTAAGACAGATGAGTACTTGTCACCAATATTCATGAATGAATAGTAAATATGATCATAATTTATAATTTGCTGGCCAATGAAAAGTCATGATCAATGACTTAGCACCCACATGGACTGTATCTGGATCTATTCTACAGATGGAACCAATTGATTCAGCATATATATAGTACTGGAATCATCATATATCCAAGTATAACTGTGCTGGTAAGAAACAACACTTCATTATTACAATAATATTAAATTAAAATTAGTAGTTTTCATTCATTCCCATATTTAATTTCAATTTTTCTATACTGTTTAGTTGTTTGTAGGCAACACAATTATTTACCAAAAACAGTAGAGAAAAAGAGAGTTTATGTAATTTGTTGTTTTAGTTGGTTGGAGATCTTTTATTGACTAGAGATAAAACTTTTTAATATTTTATAAGTGAGTGATAATTTCATCTTACAAACTGGTTTTGTAAGGTTAATTTAGACTTAAACTCTACTTTTTAAGATATATCAGAATTTATCCTAGCAAGGTTGTTAGACCTATCATACTATTCCTTATCGATTTGTTATCGGGCCACCCTTAGATATATAGTCTCATATATGATTTGGAGAGTCTCGGTATGAGTATGTGTGTTATAGATCCCATATCGTCTAGAGACAAGATCTTTCAATGGTTTATAAGTGAATACAAACCTCACTTTACAAACTAGTTTTATAAAAAAGAATTAGACTTAAAGTTCACTTCTTAAGATAGTCATTGATTATGTTATTAGTCATTGATTATGTTATGAGTTATCTTGATTGAACAAGTATAATACTCCTTATTAATAATATATTTCAGTTTATCTAATATATATATATATATATATATATATATATATATAATTATATCATCATTTAATAAATTTTCAATCAAACACTTTTATGTGAGAATTTACTATTAGATTAAAAATTGGTTTTAGATATAGTGAATTCCATGAGGTATGAGAAAGATAGAATGGTATGCATTTAGGTGTTGAAAGTAGAATGAGAAAAAGAAATGATTGAGGTGGGAAAGAGGGTAATAATTAGATTGTGAGGAGGGAGACAAGGCCTAGAAGTCCGCCAACACTTGAAAGGCTTCTAAAAGAAAAGTGAGGCAACAGCGTCCCAAAATGGACCACACACCATGAGACTGGCCTTCCTTCCGGTGAACACGCTGCCACACCCCCACCTATTTTCAAAACCATCACCATTTCACACGTTCACTATTTGCACTTCACTCTCAAAACATTACATTCATTCATTACTTTATTTTGTTCCTCTTCTAAAGATTCAACAAATTCAATTTTATGAAGTAGAGAGGGCTGTATATTATGCAAAATGCTCATCAAAACATAAATTCTGTACTGTCTATTTGTTCGAAACGTGTGGAAATTTTTATAAATATATGCTCTTTTCAATGATCTATATCTATACTTTTATACATGAACTTTATATGTTTTATTGTGTTTCATCTTTTAAATATGTTAAGTTTTTTGTTATCACGCAAAATGGATAGGTTGTTACATTAAAAATGGTTATAGATCTTTAATTTTGATGTTAATAAATAATAAACACTCTTACAACATGAGACGAAAGGTTTGTTTGATCAAACAATTCAACCCATAGAATTTACGTTTTAATATGTATTGTGTTTAATAGATGAAACTTGCATGATCTCTTTTGTTAAACATATTATTGTTGAGATCTTGGACGATCTCAACGATATGATCACATAGTTTCTTAAGGTTTTAGATATCTATTAATACACTAGACGGTTTATGATTCATTAGAAGTTTGATGACCACAAAATCATATGTATAGTTTATATTTTTATGTTTCGATGATAATAAAAACTAACTCAATGGACTACTTGTATCTTAACTATTTTAACAATGTTTTGTATAACTGCAGTACACTGTAAACTCTTCGAGTGTCTACAACATGTGTTCATGATAGATGATCTGATAAGACTAGTTGATTGCATAACAAAATTCAGATTGAATGTCTTATTTGTGATTTGAATGATGTTTTATCTATGATTTAAATAATCTTACAATGGTTAGTAAGAGTTGCAGTATACAATAGACCCTCTAAGCGTCTTGTTCATTTTAGATGATTTGATGAATATGTAACATGTTCCTTTGAAATAATCAATTGTAAAATGGGAAATCTTCAGAATACACATACTTCCTAAAAAAATGTTTAATCAAAGAGATATTATATTCAAAACGAAAAGATTTCAATCTGTGTATTTTTGTGGAATGATTTTGTTTGACCCTATTTTCTTGTATATATCTAAAATCTATCTTTTCCTAAACAAAATTGTTTAACTTAAGTCTTGCAAGTATCTTTTTAATATATTGTGAATATCTCTAAATCTTTCTTAACAGAAATAACTTGAATAATTTTAAATCTCAAATACTTTGCTTTAGTATCACGTGTTATCTAGAGAAAATATCTTTTTGATCACGTGCTTAATAACCTATATTGCAAATACTTTCAAATTAGTTTCTTAAACATATTTGAAGGAAAAACAAATTGAAAGATTGAAAATTCAAGCTTTCTATTTGAACGTTTATCGCAAAAAAGATGAAGATATTGCAAAATTCAAACTTAACCAATTCAAGTATCAAAGGGTAGATTAAAAAAAACTATATAAAGTAATTAAAGGTGAAGAACGAAGGTAAGAGCAACCCCAACAATTCAAGTTGTTCAAGTGATCTTGTTGAAGATACAAGAGTTACAATGAGTGTCTAGTCTTTTGGGTTGAATGTTAAATCATTGTAATTTTTCACATTGTGAAGTTATACCCTTGTAAAATTTTTGTGTGTTCTCTTTGATAATGTTCTTTGTTTTATTGAGAGTTTTTAATCTAAAGGGATGTTTAGAAACTGTAACCTGGAGATGTGTGAATACTTGTAACTTGGAAAGGTACAAATACTCATCGTAATTTAAAGAGGTGAGAATACTCGTTGTAACCTTGAAAAGTGAGAATACTTGTTGTAACCATGTTTTAGTTAGTGATAACTCTTAAATAATTGCTTAAGGGAACTAGATGTAGCCCAAGTTTGGGTGAACCAGAATAAATTTTGGTGTGTTGGTATCTCATTATTCTTCTTATTGTTCATACTTTATTGTTTACTCTATTATTCTTGTTAGATGATTTGTTAGACAGTCTTCCTAGACGATCCCATTAGACAGTTTATCTTTATTCACTGCAAAAAAAGAGTACAGATTCCATTCAACCTCCTACTAGAACCAATTGCACCTCTAACTCTATGAAGCCCGGATACAGACACGAACACAGATACGACACGGATGCGGACACGTGGATACGGCTACATTGAAAATTAACGGACACGGGGACACAACAATATATATATTTATTAAAATTTATTTATATAGTTAATAATGTGAAAAAAAAGAAGAAACTTTTATAAAAAAGTCTAACAAAAGATATAACTTCTACATTTCGTCTTCATTGAAACATACACCTTCTAATTCTGGTTCATCAAGAGATAAGCTGACAATTTCAAGAATTTCATTATCATTCAATGAAAAGTCATCTCCTGCAATTTAGTTTCCTCTTCTTTGTATTTTGAGGAGTTTATTGAGAGAAGATAAAAATTACTATAGACATAAACTAGATCTTCTGCTATTTTAGGTGTCATCTTATTCCTTTTCAAAGAATGTATAAAAGAGTAGGTACTCTAATTCCTTTCACAACAACAAGAAGAACATGTTGTCTAAGTAGCTTAAGAGCTATTTTCTGAAGTATTGGTGCACGAGCTCTATGAACAGTCCACTATATTTTTGCATCCATTTTACCTCTATCTCTTAAAGAGTCAACATCGTGAAATTCTTCACTTTCATTTGAAAAGTTTGCAAATTCTATATTGACTTGTCTCCTTACATCTGGATCATCAAAGTACCTCATAAAACATTTCTTCCTCTCATGAGTAAGCTCGCCATCCTAATGTGGAGCAAGTCTTTGTGAATCTTCACTTAATCATTCACGACTATAATATCTACAACATTATAAATATAAAAATAAATAAATTAACATAATATTATAAATTTATAATGTTATAAATAAGATAAACACAACAAAAATAATCATAAAATAATTTAACAATACCTTGGATTTAAAGAATGAGTAAGACAATGAAGAAATGTGCTACTCTTAGTCCAACAATTAATTAATATTAAATTTACTACATCGAAAAATAATGAATGTTCAACTTCTGTCTTTCTTTCATGTTCAAATATGTCTTTTCTCACATTTTCAATCATTGAATCCCACATTTCATATACTAAGTGAAGAGTAGCCATATCTATATCTGTTTTTCTAAGAGCATCATAAATAGGAGCAATAAAAGCAAGTATGTAATCAACCTTAATCCACCAATTATCATCCAACAAAATTTCTTTCACTGATTGTGCCTTAGCCACATCATCTTCTTTGTAAGAGGACCATTCATCTCTAATAACCATCTCTTGAAGTCCTTTTTTCAAACTTTTAAACCTTTTTAGCATGACTATAGTTAAAGCAAATCTTGTTGGAGCAACAGAAAGCAACTTTAACGAGTTGAACCTATTGAACATTGATATTCTCATAGAATGCCCAACAATAAAATTTTTAATAAATGTAGCATCATTAGCAATTTGTGAGATCCAAAAACATTGATCATAAGCAACACTATTCTTT
>Ga0099824_1007797_pt1 | contig 13996 bp, 7 predicted proteins | sample SiratrowhiteBW_FD_76837 | JGI IMG/M metagenome (GOLD analysis project Ga0099824, IMG submission 76837) | Root nodule microbial communities of legume samples collected from California, USA - Siratro white BW | ecosystem: Host-associated > Plants > Roots > Nodule | place: USA: California... | reverse complement strand
CCACTCTAATATATATATATATATATATATATATATATATATATATATATATATATATATATTTATTGAATACTCTTCCTAATCTACTCTTTTTTTATCTTTCTTATGATTGGATACCTTATCTTTCTTCTTTTATGTTATTCTTTTTATTATATTGATAATGAAAACAAAATCGCTAATGTGATTGTGTTTCAATCATGTCATTCTATTTTATTAAATTAAAATTTAACTGTTATTATATATATTTTTTATTTTTTTATATACTAATGCGTATATTAATTTTAAATATAATATATTTTTAATACATATTTATTTTATGCTGTTTTATTTAAATTTGAGACATTATTTAAGAGATTTAATTTTTAAATCAAAGGAATCTCAAGAAATCACAAAAGAGATGAAAGAGAGTAAAAAACTTGGAAGTTATTAAAAAAATGGAATATAAAGAATGAGAGAGACAACTTTATCTTTTTCATTCTCGATTTTTGATTTTCTTTGTAATCACATCTTCATTTCTTTTTATTTTTGGGTTAGGATGCAATAGAGGAGGGGGCAGGGAATGGGGGGCCCATTCCTCCATTACATCCTACAGTGTTTCACACAAATAAAAAAAAATGAGGCTGTGATTAGAAAGAAAAAAAAATATTAAGAACGGGCTAAGAAGAGGCGTCAACGCCAAAAGGTAAAATTTTTTATTTTCTCATTTTGTTTTTGTTCTTATTCTTGAGGATCTTGTTCTGTTTACATGCTAAGAGATTAGAGACATGCTAAGAGATTAGAGACGCAGTCCATGATTACGGAGCTGCTGGAAGAGAATGCCCTCTTGGTTAAGAGGTAAGTAATCTAACCATCGTTCTTAAAAATAGAGTTATCTCTTACCTGTTTCTTTAACTTTTTAAATCAATCTTCCTTGAAGAGACCTTGTAAACCCTTTTATGATGATTGGATATTTCTTTTTTTCAATATAGGCTGAGAGGAGAGGATAAGGCTGAGAAAACCAGTTCAGGAGACCAAGTCGAGTACATACATCATTTTAAGCCTCAAGGTCCCGAAGGTTTCGAAGGTCACAAGATTTCAAAGGTCTCAAGGCCTAAAAAATTAATATTAATAAATTATTATAAAACTCAAAAATATCTAATTTTAAAATTACACTTAAAATATGTTTTAATTAAAAATTTAAAATATCTTAACTAACACATATACTATAAATATTCTTTAATGATTTTAAATTTATATTGGTACAATAAATATTATTTAAGAAATAATCTTTGTGAAACTTTCTTATATTAAATTAATAGTTCTTTTAAAAAAAAATTGAATAGAGTCCTAAATATTAAAGTTTTCTAATTTTTAATCTCTTTCTACTATTTCATTAACATATTTATATCTATTTTTCAACTTAACTCCTTCTCTAATTTGACTTATTCACTTATCTTCTTCCTTTATTTGACTTTTCCATTTGTTCTTCCCTATTATTGTTTTAATTTGAGTCTTTGATAAAAAAATAACATCTTCTCACTTAGTTCATTAATAAGTATGGAAAAATGGTACATGCATTTACACACTAGAATCAAAGAAAGTGTACAATACTCCAAAGTCTTTTTTGGACTGGTTTTCTTAGCCTTTTCCTTTTATCCCAGCCTATATTTAAAACAAAAAAAATATTCAATCATAAAAAAAAGGTTTACAAGGTCTCTTCAAGTAAATGATTGATTTAAAAAGTTAAAGAAACAGGTAACAGAGATAACTCTATTTTTTAAGAACGATGGTTGGATTACTTACCTCTTAACTAAGAGGGCATTCTCTTTCAACTGCTCCGTAATCATGGACTGCATCTTTAATCTCTTAGTTTGTAAACAAAACAAGATCCTCAAGAATCAGCACAACGACAAAACGAGAAAATAAAAAAAAATTCTTTTGGTGTTGACGCCTCTTCTTGGTCCGTTCTTGATTTTTGTTTTTCTTTGTAATCACATCCTCATTTCTTTTTATTTCTACGTTAGGAAGCAATGGAGAAGGGGGCGGGGAAGGGGGGATTTCTATCTGTAGCACCCACCTCCATGGATCACTTCCTTAGGTCGATTCCCCTACCCCTGCCCCTTCCTCTATTGCATCCTACAGTGTTTCACAAAAATAAAAAAGAAATGGGGTTGTGATTAAAAAGAAAAAAAATGAGAACGGGCCAAGAAGAGGCGTCAACGCCAAAAGGTAAAATTTTTTATTTTTCTCGTTTTGTTGTTGTGCTGATTCTTAAGGATCTTGTTATGTTTACATGCTAAAAGATTAGAGATGCAGTCTATGATTACAGAACTGCTGGAAGAGAATGCCCTCTTAGTTAAGAGGCAAGTAATCCAATCATCGTTCTTATAAATAGAGTTATCTCTTACATGTTTCTTTAACTTTTTAAATAAATCCTTTTCTTGAAGAGACCTTGTAAACCTTTCTACGATGATTGAATATTTCTTTTTTTCAATATAGTCTGAGAGGAGAGGACAAGGCTGAGAAAACCAGTCCTGGAGCAAATCCCATAAAAGACTTCAGAGTCTTGTACACTCCCTTTGATTCTAGTGTGTAAATGCATGTAACATTTTTCCATGCTTATTAATGAACCAAGAGAGAAGAATGAATAGATATTGGCCCTATAATCATCAAAAGTGGATCGTCATGTGGAATGGACCCTCCTAATTTAGGGGCAATAGTTTGATGGAAACGGTCATTTGTGTGACACTGAATCATGTATGCAATGATACATCTCACATATTATCCAGTATATAACCCCTCAACAAGCATCAATGTCCGATGAAGATGTAAGTTCATTTTGTATTAAGTAGCATATTGCAATTATTAATCACAATTAACTAATCATGTCGTTTGTCACAGTGTGACACATTCTCCCAACCTCAAAAAAGTCAATCCCAACTGCACTATCAACATATTGGATCGTCTTCTAGTGCACAACAATTTCAACCTCCAAATGTTGCCGATTTTAATTTTCAACCACCTTCAATGTTTGGATACATGGGTAACATAAACACCATGGTTGGTCCATCTTCATATCAACACGAAGTTGCTTCCACCTATAACACATAACATGTTTCCATCACAGCCAAATTGGTTTCATACTCCACTGTATAATATATTTGGGACTTCTTCCAACTCCTCACTCTCTACCTACAATCCAATACAATTCATGGATTGTCATCGACCAACAATGTCTTCCCAAATATTAGATAATGCAAGTGGGGATGATGATGAGGAACATGATGGTAATGAAGTTGGACTGCCACCTCCCCCGCCATCTAACCCACCAACAGAACATAGAGCACAACGAAAACCACGAAGACAACATCGAAGGCCATAATGTAGCACTAAATCTCATAAATAGATTTTTTCTTTCATGTCATTTTATGCTTATGTTTAAACTCTAACATTTTTTTTAACCTATGTTATTTGAACTGTAAAAGAAAATTATTTCACGTCAAACCCGAACAAATTAAATATCTTAATTTTATCACGTAAACAAACATGGATGCAATCAAACACAATTTCATCACACACAATTTCATCACAATTTGTTTTTTCTGATAAGTCGTGCTTATAAGCATGATTTAAAAAAAAAAACACAACTCATGCTACCAATCACGATTTCAGAAGGAAAAAAGTCCCTCATCTCATGCTTTATTTTTTTTTTCAAATTTATCCATTTTCGTCTTTTCATCTACATCCACCTTTCTAAAAAAATCTTTTATATAAACCATGCATAACATTCTCCTTACATATTGCATATGTGCGACTCGACTAAAGTGTTTATATTACTAAATCGGTCCTGTAGCATCACCATAGATAATGTCCTCTTGGCAATTCCCACCCCCTTCCCCGCCCCGCCCCCTACGACGTCGTTAATATGAAGATTATGAAAAAATAGGGAACCTTCAGAAAAGAGGAGACAAAAGCATAAGGTTAAAAGTTTTTATTTTCTTTTTGTTCTTGTGTGGCTTGTTCTATTTTTATTTTCTATTTGTTCTTGTGTTGTTCTTTTGATGATCTTGTAAAGAGACTCGAGCAGTCCCATATTAAGGAGTTGTTAAAAGAGAATGCGATCTTAGTTAATGTTAAGTAAAGATTTTTGTTCTTATTTTTCTTTAACTTATTCTGAATTGTAAAGTCTAAGAGAACAGGAGCAGTCGAGAACTTAGGCAAATCTTATCCACAAAAGAGACTCGGCCTGTAAACTCCTTCTGATCAATGCGTAAATATTTAATAAACTAAGAGACTTGGTCTTTTCTCATCAATGCGTAAATATTTAATAAACCAAGAGCATTGGTCTTTTCTGATCAATGCGTAAATATTTAATAAACTAAGAGACTTGGTCTTTTCTGATCAATGCGTAAATATTCAATAAACTAAGAGACTTGGCGTTCCATCAGATCAATGTCTAAATGCATGTATGATTTTTCAATCTATTGATTCTAATTGACTGATATAGTACTAATCTTTTTTTAACCTTTATTCATTGTTTTTCTAGTCCTTTAAAGAATTTTATTACTCACAATTTAAAAGTATATTTGCGAAATGTTTTTTTTAAAGGAGTTCAATTCACCCGCCTCTTGAACTTGGCCAAAACTCATTTAACATTTGTGACAATGATTTTAGTGTTAAGTTATGTATATGATTTTGTAAAATTCTTCATTTTTTTAGAAGAAGAAACTAAAGTATAGATACGTTGTTCTCAACATCTCCGGGCCAAATAAATATTATTTTTGCAAATAAATAAAATAAATAAAAGAATAAAATTAGGAAAAAAAAAACTTTTTCACATTTAAGATAAAATGAAATTTGGAAAAGAAATGATAAACAACAAAAAAAGTGTTGAGTGATTTAGTTTGATAAAAAAAAAAAAGATTTGTTGAAGTCTAATTTAAATTGTCAAAAATAAAAATAGTTATTATTTACACTATACTCCCACTTCTCTATCCACTTCTCTATGAATTTTGCTTGCCACAAATTTTATCTCTCATTATTAAAGACTCTTGAAAGAATTGCAAATACTTTCTTTTTAAGCTTTTTGCCTCCTCACACTTATCACATTTAACAGTCATGCTTTTGACATTTAACCCTCATACATTCACCTATTCATCTTCTTCATACTATTCCTCTTCTTCCTACCTTTTTCTACTTTATTTCCATCTACTTTATTTTTATCTATTTTGTTTCATGGTGCAATTAAAAAAAGTTAATACAAAGAGGCTGAAATTTTGTCTCTTCACACTTATCACATTTAACAGTCATGCCTTTAACATTTAACCCTCATACCTTCACCTATTCATCTTTTTCATACTATTCCTCTTCTTCATACATTAGCAATCTAGAAAAATGTTTAAACTTTGTAGAAGTGGTAAGACACTACCCTTATTTCTAGTGAGCCAACTTGTGATATTTTAGATCACATTCTTTGTAAAGCTTGTGTGTTAAGCCATAAGTGATCATATTCCAAACAATATTCAGTCTTAGCCAAAAGTAGTTTCATTTAAAACAATATTTAATCTTATCCAGGAGTGATTGTGTTTCAAATAATACTCGTGTTAGGAAATAATATTTTTTATTTAGCTAGGAGTGATCATAGTCCAAATAATATTTAGGTAGAAGTAGTTAATGTTCAAATAATACTCGTTTTTTTGTTTCTTGGTTGCAACAAACAATAATATACCTAGTGAAACTCTCCTTCAGTTTATTGAAAACTAAAACTAATCTTTGTTAATAAACGAATCCTTATAAAAATATAGTATAAATCTCTTTTATCCCTTATATCTTTAAATTTTTTGTGTTATTTGATCGTCACCAATATTAAAGTGAGAGATTTGCAAAAGTAAATTTTGAAAGTGTTTTAGATAGTTTGTCTAGGTTTAGCATTTCACATCATCCACAATCCATTAAAAAGATCACTTAACAATGTAATTGTTAAGTAAAACTATTATATAACTATATATCATCATATATAAATTTACAAGAATTTAAAAAAAAATAAAAATTGATTTAACCATCCTTTCTTATATTTTAACATGTTTTCACACAAAATATATATATATATATATATATATATATATATATATATATATTTATATTTATTACAATATTCTGAAAATTAGTGTACATAATAATAAAATATTTATTATATAATCAAATATGTCATATTTAATATGTTTTCTCCCCTCTATCAATCTTTTTTAATCCTGTCCTATATAACTCTCATTTACTCTTACATCTTTCTTATGATTGAATATCTTATCTTTTTTTTATGTTATTCTTTTTATTATATTATTAAGGAAAGTGTTTATGTATTTTTATTATGTTATTTTATTTTATTAAATTAAAATTTAACTTTTTTTATTTTTTTCTTTTTTACATACTAATGTGTATATTAATTTTAAATATAATATCTTTTTCATACATATTTATTTATTTCTTTCTATTTTATTTAAATTTGAAACATTATTTAAGAGATTCAATTTTGAAATCAAAGGAATCTCAAGTCATCACAAATGAGATAGAAGAGAGTAAAAACTTTGAAGTTATAAAAGGATGAAATATAAAGAATGAAAGAGAATCAATTTTGATGGTTATTTGGAAGTTGTTAAAACAAAAGAAAATGAATAAAGTGGGTTTAGACGCATTTAAGGGCAAATGACCAAAGATATGTGTATCCTTACCATTTTAATCATTAAATGTAATTCCTTAATATTAGAAAAGGTATGGAAAAGAAAATCTCAAAGTTCATTGTTATGTATATGAAATGACTATATTTTGTTTAACAAAAATTAAGAATTTTATAACATATCTTAAATTTATATGTAACTAACAATTTGCATGATATGTATACAGGAATATAATTATTAAATTAATCTATAAATAATTACATATAGTAGTAGTTATAAACTAAATTCAAGGTTTCAAACTGAATTTTCTATCTAAATCAAGTAAACTTATTTTATTAAGGTGTTTATAGAGCTTTAATTTTAAGCTCTTTAAGATATTTTTCAGCTTACCTTTAATCTTATGAATATTTAAATTTTAAATAGTGAACTTGATGATAGATAATATGAAAATTATAGTCAACCTTAAAATATATGAAGTGATGGTAAAAAATATAAAAAAAAAAGATGATAATGTCTTTATTTATAATTTACGCATAAAGTACAACTTAACTAAAATTTCGAAAATATTTTCTTAATAAGAAATTATTAATTGGATTGCTACCGATAGAATTTCAAATATCACAATGCAAATAATGTGCTCTTAAACATATTCATTATTTTCAAGGGACTTCCCATATTTATTTATTTTTATAATAATGTAGCTTTACCCTATTTTTTATTGATTTACCCTATCATATATATATATATATATATATATATATATACAAAATATTATTTATAATAATATATAAATGAGATTTATTTAATTGTGTATATATTTTACTTCCTTATTAGTTCTTTATTTTGCTTTCTTTCCACTTCCAAATAACCACAAAAATTAATTCTCTCACTTTCTTCATCCTTAATTTTTCTTATTTCTTATAACTTCTAAATTATCTCCTCAATAAAATATCATTTTCTTTATCTCTAATTAGTAACTTAGTAACTTCAAATCCATTTAATGTTATATTTAAATTTATTAAACAACATTTCAAATTTAAAAATTTATATAAAAAATAAATATAGATTAAATTTAATATAAGAAAAATTGTAAATAATAAAAAGTATAACCTTGATTAAATTTTAACTTGTCAAACTAAAATAACATGGCAAAAACTATCCCTTTCTCTCTCTGCAACTGCTTTTTTTTCTTCTTATCTCTTTGTTTTCCTCTTCATCCATTCCAAGATGATAGAATAACCAAATGCTTTAGAACTCTTTCCTTCATCTACTTCTTCTTGGCTACTCTCTAACCCTTTCCCTCAATCGCGTGCTCTTTCAAGTTTCTGATCAGTAGGTGAGTTTAGATTTTGCATTGTTTTCCTCTGTTTTTGGACACTGTTTTTTTCCCTTCAGTACCAAGTCTTTCTTTCTCAAAACCCAGAACGCAAATTGCTCAAAAAAGGGTTTTTGCATCATGGGTTCACTTCCGTTATTTGTTTCCTTCAAATGGGGGTTCTCCACTTTGGGTTTTATTTCAATTGCAGATAATAAGCATCAGAGGTGTGAGAACCTTTATGCTGTCATTCTGTGGTTTGGAGAGTAAATCACATAGCATTGTGTAAGCTTCGTCATGAATCAAAAAGCCTAGAAAAATGTATTATTTAATATATTAAACATACTCATAATCTGATGGTCCAATTGCAAGTAATTGGGCTATAGTTATAAACAGTGGAGTGTTTAGTTGATAGGTCATGAAAGTTGGAAATTGTTTTAGAATTTTGGCAAGCTGGTATCTGTCATGTATATGAGCTAGTAGACAAAATTCCCAAGCGAATATGCAAAAAAGTTACAGTCTATTGCAGAACTATCATTTTTTTTTCATGTAATATATAGTTCAAACTTAGATTAGATTGCATTGATACAATAGTTCTATTGCTTGAGTTAAGGCAGAGTCAACCAAGGGGAGCATCACTATAGTTGAACCGCTCAATTGATTTAGTGTTGGGTTTACTAAGCAAAGTTGAAAAGTAATTCTTGGGTAGGAAAAAAAAATCACTATGTGGTGAAAGAATGATGAATAAGCTCCGTTAACAAGCATCTGAAGCAGTGAAATCTTCGTAGTCATGTATAATTTTCAGTACATTCCTCTAATTGAACCTGCAAGCTTGTTAGACATACGTATGCTATGCTAAATTAATGTTGTTAGGACTTAATGTTGGTTATTACAAAAAGGAGCAACAGAGTGTTGGTCTAAAAATTCAGAGGAACCATTAGGGGTGTGCAAAAGAATCAGTTCAAACTTAAATATTTTAGAACTGAACCTTATGAAAAGTAAATTGAACTAAATCAAACCATTTACTTTACTTCTTGTAGGCTCATAAAACATGGATGTAAGGTGAAGATTCTCTTATATCCATAAAACAAGTAAAATAAATGAGCCATATTCTCGTAAGTCCGCAAAACATGTAAGTTAAAATTATTTCAAAATCAATGGCCGTTAGCTTTTATAATTCTGATACAACTTTTATATCATGACAGAAATTGAAGTGACTATTAAAAGAAGATACAAAAGAGAGTGAAAAGAGAAAGAAGAGAATGGATAACATTACAGCAAGTGAAGTAGCTGGTTTGGGAGTTGGTGCTGTGCTCCTCTATGCCACCCTTGCTGCCACCAAAGTCGATGCTTTCTTCTCTTCTTCTCAACGCAGGTTCTCTATCTCTATCTCTCTATATGTCTTGTGTGAGGTTCTTTTTCAAGAACTGCTTCATTATATGATTCTAGGCCACTGTGTTGAACCTTTCACAAACGTTTGAACTGTACTGCACAAATGATGGAGTGAATTTTGGTAGCTAGATTCTTAACTGTGATAATCACAGAATGGTTTTAGTTGAGGAGTAGAGAGTTTGTTATTAAGATAAATATAACACTAGATTCTGTAGAAGTATGATGCTGCAGTTAGACATTGGTGTTTTTGTTTTTTTGTTATCCTTCCTATCTTCATTTACACATGCTGCAATCCTTTACTTGCAGCTCATTGGGGATGTGCAAGAGATGTGGCAACCTGAGGCGATTGGCTTGCTCCACCTGCAAAGGAACTGGGTCTATTAGAGAAGGGGGAATGCTTGGTATTACACCTGTTGAGGATTTGTTTGAAACACTTGGTTACAGTGAACCAAAAAAGGTGAAGCAGATAGCATGTGCAAAATGTCAAGCCAAAGGTTATTTTTCATGTCCAAATTGTTCTGAACTATAATCACTGTGGTTTATCTTTGCCTCCAATTATAACAGTGTTAATCATGATTATAACTCCTCATACAGGGTTAGAAAATTGTATTGTTATGTTGAATTGCATTGAGTTTGTAAGTGAAAATTGTATTGTTGTATTTGAACATTAAAATTGCTTATAAAGAAATGAAAAAGAACATTAGTGTTGCTGCAATTTTCATACTGCCAAACAATACTAAAAAAGTGATGTTCACTGAGAAAGTTATATCAATAACATGATTTTCTAATTATACTATAAAAAAAATTTAAGAAAATCTCATGAACATGACTGTTCTGCACTCTCCAATGGGAAGCTTCTATAACAATTACCTCCATCTCCATCTATTGTTACTGCAATCAGGGTATAGCAGAAGATGAAACTCCTCTTCCCCACCAACACCAATCATGTGCTGTCTTTTGAGAAATATGAATTTCTCCTCCTTTGATAATTACCAATGTTGTACCAAAATTCACTCACTACACGTGTAATAAATTCACCCACTATTTATTTGTTACTTTTTAGCTTTTTTGTTATGTAAAATTTAATTAATTATTCAATCTTGATAAAAATAGTGACTGGGTTAGCAACTTACGTCATATAAACAAATTTTTCCATTTTATATCTTTTAATATACTCCACAAAAGATTAGTTTTTCATTCACACTTTCATGATAAAAGTATAAATTAATTAAAAATTGACTGCAAAGTAACCTATATTGATCAAAGATAAGTCATTGTCATACTAAACTTCATAAACAAATATAACAAAAAATATCACAAATCTGACGCATAGAAAGTACTTCCAGTGTAGCTTTCTCGCCCATCTTCAGCGCATGTTAAATAAGGTAATTAATATTTTAAAATCATAAGTTTTAATATACTATCTTTTTAATCAATTACTCATTTATTCATAATACAGTAAGAATTAATCAAGGATCTTGGAAAAATATATTTAAATTAAAATTGATTTTATAAGAAGAGACTAATTTATGACACTTATTTTCTCTAAAACATCATTTAGGAATAGTAACAGAATTTTCCTATTTTCAATATTTTCAATAGTAAAATAAGAGTAAATTAATGTTATCTTAAATTTAGCAGGTATCAGCTTAATTCATATGTCAAAATCTATAGTGATATTTAATATTATTTTTTAAGAAATAGTGATCCAGGAATTTGATAATTTATAACTGTATTTTCCAATTTATAAGTATAACTAACTTGTAAAAACATTTTCCTCTATTTGTTACAGATTTTATGAGCCATGCCAAACATATATGTGAGCTAAAAAGGGGATTTAAAACACGTTTGAAAAATGGTTAATTATTATTAGAAATAGTAACAGTTACTTAACTCAGTATAATTAGTTGAAAAATGGAAATTATTTTTTCTTAAAATTACTTTTCACAATTTTGTAATATTTTAGTCCCACTTTAATAAGGTTTCTAAATGCAAAGTTCACTCTATCACTTCCATGCTACATGGAAGTTTCTTAGAGGATAAGAGGAGAAAGAAATGGAGATTCAAATTATATAATTATAACTTAAAATTCATCATAGCTTAGAATAAAACACATAACAATTTTCATGTTGCCAACACATCCTCAAGTAACATGAACTTGAAGGTACTGTATTCTCTTACTAGAAAACTTTCATGACATCAAGAACTTCCTCTCTTGTTATTTATTATAACCAGGATAAAGATCTTTATTAAAGTTTTCTTTTCCAAGGAAAAACAAGTCCTCCCATACTGGCCAACATCTTGATATCCCACAAACTATAAGGATACTTTGTCTTTGTCTTGTGAGTAATATGTATTTCACCAGAGTACACAGGAGTACTTAGGAGTACACAGTTAGGTCTGGTTATAGCATTTTGGTTGGAGAGAGTTCTATGTAGTCTTCAGTGTCTTTCAAGTTGTTATAGAGTTTAAGTGTTGCCCCTTCAGCGGTTGTGGGTGCGAGGAGGATTTTATTGGACAGATTGCCAACTAGAATTAACTTAGCTCGAATGGGAGTTCAGTTGGCAAATCTGCTTTGTCCTCTATGTCAGAAAGATGTTGAATCCACTGATCATTTGTTCAATACTTGTTTTGTGGCACAACTAGTGAGGGACCATTGCGCCGGTGGATTGGGAAGGTGGGTGTTTGACATTAAGACACTTATGTTAATTTTCAGAGTTTTTGCTTATTGGGTCAAAAGTAGAGCGTTAATAGAGCTTGGAAAGGGCTGTGGGTTGTCATTGTCTTGGAAGTATGGAGTCACAGAAATAAGGTAGTATTTAAGGATAGGGTCGTAGATGCTGATGAAATCCCCAGTATAAGATGAAGAGAACCTCCTTTTCTTTTTCGGATTGGATTTTATCCCCAGTGTTGTGCCTTCAATCTTTGGCATAGTAACTTTAAGGTATGTTGGATGGCCCCCTTCCCAACTATGTAAGTGAATAAGTTTTTTGTGTCTTTTTAGTGTTGTCTTCTTCCTAGTTTTTTGGTTGTTCTCTTCCAGTTACCCTAGTCATGTTTTTCTGTTCTGCTGAGTAGAGTGTCTTTTTGTTTGAATTTTTGGTTTGGTAGTTGGGACACTTAATCTTGGACAGGATGTGTTGTACAAGGGTTGGAACACTCCTTAAGTGTTTCCTGTTATTTTATTCATTGTTTATTATTAAAAAAAATGTATTTCACCACATAAAGTAAACATTGGTTTAGCATAAATCCTTTCACTAAGTTCTTGTGAAGCCTGCATTTAAGTGGAATATACATAATGCAAATGATATGTGGAGAAACATCAGGAGATCAAACAAAAATAAAACAAGAGTCAAACTCACACAAGAAAATGATATTACTTTCAATTCAAAACCTTAATATATTGAGTTCGTGAGTCTTAATGTATTGAGTTCAGTGAGTCTTCATTTTTATATGTTTCTCAACTTACTCATTTCTATTTAATGTGAGACTTAAACTCATACTTACATACCAAACATCATATACAGCTAAATAAAATAATTGTTTCTACGTAACTTAATCAATTTGGAAACCATCATTTTCACAACTATAAAATCCAGCAAGAGGAAAATTATAAATTATCATATGATGTTGGAGAAGTGGATGTTCAGCCATTTTGTGTCACAATAGTGCAACCACGAGCCTAAGTTCATTCAAGTTTTCTAATGCTCTTGCATACTTTGTCACTAAAGACTCTTAAAAATTTGGTGTATTTAATTAAAAATAATGAATTAGTCAGCAAAATGCATTATATATCATGTTTGCAAATTGAATGCATACACAATGTTTCAATTTCAATATAGTTTAAAATGTACCTTTAGAATCCAAAGAGGTAGCAACCATGTTTGTGGCTGTGCCAAATGCCCTAGCCAAACATAATGAGAATGAAAAATCTCCCTTTCCCACTAGCAAAATCTTTTGAGATCTAGAATAATGCAATATGGTTTTCCATTGAAAACCACGTTACAACCCAAAATAAGAATGAAAAGAATAATCACAATGTCTAGAGAAATTCCCCAGTATTTTGGAGAAGGAGAATTAATAATCATTGACCAAAAGCAGTGGGTAATCAAACATTACCCACAGATTACCGACGGGTCAAAATCCGTAGGTAACAGAATTTATTCCGTGGGTAAAAATTTATATTACCCACTAATATTGATTCGTAGGTAACATTATATTTTTTTATATCACCCACTAATATTTATATCATATCCTTTTACTTATTTCATTATTTATTATTATTGTTATTTATCATTATTCTTATTATTTAGGACCTTTGAATGTTGAAGGGGAAGTCTTTGACCACTACGCCACACAAGCAAATATGATTATATTATGATTATTATTATTCTTAATATGAATATATTTATAATTATGATTGTTAATATTAATAATAATATTAATATTTATATTATTATTATCATTAATAATATTATTATTATTCTTATTATTATAATTTTTATCAAAAACGATAATAATAATATTAACAATAATATAAATAATATCAATAATAATATTAATAATATTGATAAAAATAATATTAATAAGATTCATAATAATAATAAATTAATAAAATTTAAAATACTAATATTAT
>Ga0099824_1007796_pt1 | contig 13996 bp, 4 predicted proteins | sample SiratrowhiteBW_FD_76837 | JGI IMG/M metagenome (GOLD analysis project Ga0099824, IMG submission 76837) | Root nodule microbial communities of legume samples collected from California, USA - Siratro white BW | ecosystem: Host-associated > Plants > Roots > Nodule | place: USA: California... | reverse complement strand
TGTTAAAATTTGGTTAGCTTACCCTTTTCTTTGGTTGTATTGTGTTTGATTTTCTATCTGTGATGATCGTGTCTTGACACGGGAGCAGATAGTGCTGCAGATGGATCTTTGGGAGATCATCTAAGTTGAAGGATGCTGTTAGGAATAGTGCATTATTTTGGAAAAAAAAAACTTGTATATGATATTGTAAATATGTTTTGAAATTTAAGTTTAGCTTTATTATGTAATTTTGATATATGTTAACTATGGAATACTGTGAGATACACATTATGATAATACTTTAGCTGTCATAGTAGAAGCTTTAATTTTGTGGGGTGTTACATAATTAATATTACAATTGAAATATTATAAGAAAATGTGTTATGTATTTCCGTATCTTTTATTTTATTAAATTTATAATGAACAGACACATTAAATAATCTGGTTACATTTTTTTATTAATTCATTTATTAATTTTACACTGAAAATTAATAAACATACATATAAATTACATTGACTTTAGTATTTACAAACATAAAAAATGTTACATTCATTACATATACTAATTATTTAAGAAAATAATAAATGAATTATTAATATGTATATATTATTACATTCATTACATATATTAATTATTTAAGAAAATAATAAATGAATTATTAATATGTATATATTATTACATTCATTACATATATTAATTATTTAAGAAAATAATAAATAAATTATTAATATGTATATATTATTTCCATGAGAGAAGTCTATCTCTGACATAAGTTTTATAGAATATTAATTGTATACGTTATATTAATATTTTTTTCTTATTGAAATATATTTAATTAAATAAATATTTTCAAGTGTAAGAAAATATTACATTATTTTTTCTATAAATTCATGTTTAGTTTTGTTAACATACCATAAGAAAGATCTGAGTTTTCATTCAAATTTTAACTTCTTAGAAAGATTTGAGAGAAGAGTTATGGGGAAAATTGAGGTAAAAACTAGTGGAGTTATGATCACGATCATGATTCTATTAATTTTTAGGCAAACTGAAGGAAATGCTTTATGCAAAGCCAAGTGTGTAATCAAATGTACTGAATTAGCATTTCCTCCACCAAATTGTCTTAAAGATTGTGAATCACACTGTGCTGATTTATCCTCTAATAATCCTGTTTTTAATTGTATTGATGGTTGTCACTTAATGAAGTCCATTGCCATTAATATCGGTACGTATTCTCTCAAAATATTTACATATTCTCATAATTTTATAATTTTTCTCTATATTTAGTTTCATAAATTATTTTTTTTCATGATTTTGTTGACTTTGCTTTCTTATGATTTTTACCGTTAACTTTACTTGTCTCTCAGGTGCTCATGATTTTGCGAAGAACATGATGAATAATTGCATGCAAGAGTGTGAAAAAAAGTTATAATTTGTAACAAGCTTTTGAGTGAAAAATTGTTGGAATAATAATATTCCTAGACAATTATGAAAATAATCTTGACCAATAAATAGTATTTGATATCTATTTAAAAAAATCCAACTATTATCTTCCTTTCTTATCTTGTTTTTATTGTTTTAACTTATTGTTATAAAAAAAATTAAAAAACCATTATTATTAAATTGTATTAAGAAAGACGATAAGAAGACTTTCTTAAGTAGTGATATATAAATTGTATGACTAAAGAATCAATGTGAATCATGGATATGAATATATTTTATGGACAAGTTTAAAAGTATTTAATTATTTTATACTTTTCAAATAAAATAAATAAATTTAAATGAGTGAATAATATTTGATTGAGGTGTTATAATTAAGAATTATATTTAAAAGGAATAATAGGAACTTTTATTTTCACAATAAAACTTTTAAATATAGTCACGATAGAGATGTAAAGACCTCATGTAGTCCATCTTTAATCTCAATTAGTTCATAGATCATTAGGTTTATTCAAGTTTAAGAATTACTTAAAGTAAAAATTGGCTGAATCAAACTTGTAGACAATTTATGGTTAAACATACCATGTCGGAACCGTCTTATTGGATTTCTACCATATTACAAATCTTTTATCGTTCAATTAAAAAAATCCAACATATTTTCGATGTGAGAGAATTATATTTAATTTTATATATATATATATATATATATATATATATATATATATATATATATATATAAAAGATGTACAGAAAGTTAAAATTTAATTTAAAATATTGAATTAAAGAAAGAGGATAATAGACTTTCCCACGTAATAGTTATATATTTATACATTAATATAAATAGTATTTCTTTAGTAGCTTCAAATTTGTTATGAATATAAACAATTTTGAAACAAAATATAATAAAATTTTTCATATAAAACTAAGCGACATAACATGCTCAGGTGTTACACTGGATTGGGCCCATTAAACCTAAATGCTCAAGTCTATAACTTTTATAAATAGGGGCTTAATATCTAGAAATAAGGTATTTTTAAATTCTAATCTCAATCACCTGTATCATTCATTTTAAATTGACTTGAGTGTTGAAATATCTACAAGACTCCTTCTCGGGACTTGAACTTTGAAATGAGCTAATCGATCTCTTAAAAAACATATATTATATTATATGTAAAAATGTAAAAAAAGGAAAAAAAGTGGACTAATTTATTTTAAAAATTAGTAGTAATTATAATTATTTCAAAACTACTTATTAAATTCTCAACAATTGATTGGTTGAACAATTAGAATTTAGTGGCTTTTGCATAAGAATTTTCTAGACAACTTAGAGAGTGAAACATCATATTTTTATATATTCTTCAATGTTGTATAATAGTATTTCTAAAATAAAGAGTTTATAGTATTTCTAAAATAAAGAGTTTATTCATATTTATTCTCTTAAGCATGTAATTGATTTTGATTAATGGAACCTTTCAAAACATGTAGAATAGACTAGACATAACCAAGTTTGGAGTCAACAAATATTGATTGATTTAGAATTTAGGATTTAGGTCTTTTGAACTGTGAAATTATATTGGGTCAACTTTCTTTTTTAAACTTTTATTTTAATTTTAAATACATAAAACAAATATACCAAATCTTTAAATAAAAATCACATATTTGATCTCAATAATTATTTTATAACAACCTATAATTTTATATAGTTTACATTAAATTTTAATAAAAAATATCATACAATTCTTTTTAATTTAATATATATACTTACAAATTTAAAAATATTAAACATCACTTTTGAATTCAGTAAGATGTTATAAAATTGTAATCTACTACTAAATCCTAATTATTATTATTTATTTTACAACTTTTTGTATTTAATATTACCTGCTCGCTTGACCCAACTCAATCCAATTATACAAAAGTTGTAAAATAAAGTTGTAGATTTTCTGTCTCTTAATTCTTTTTAGATATTTTGTTTTCAAATTATATTTTAATATTAACTCATAATAATTGAATTTACTAAAAAAGGTATTGCAAAATATTTGAAAATAATTTACTCTAAATCAAGTAAGAAGTGTATAAGATTATTTTTGTAGAAAATCTGAATAGTACAGTGTAACATCCTTACATTTCACTCCACAGTTGGCGATGAGATACAGTAAAACGTCCTCCCGTTTCAGCGCATAATTATCAGTCGGTGGCAAGATACAACAAGATGTCCCTATGTTTTTGTCCCTATGTTTTATACCATAACAGGCAGACAACAACCACCATTATGATGAAAACACCTCTCCAGCACTTAAGTCATTCTTAGGCATCTTACCCATTGATGACTTGGGGCCAGTGTACAGAATTAGCATGAAATACCGAACGATCGACATGTCTACGCACATACAGTATTCGGTCGGACCAACAATTATAGCCAAATTAGTCAAAACGATAAATATGTGGCAAACACCACCTTAACCAAGGAGGGAAGACTAATTAAGCACATATTGGCCTGGGCCTCAAATCAAAGTTAGGAAAGTCCAATTGTCTATAAATAGGAGACCATTATTTGAACACGAGGTACGAAATTCGAACCTTTGAAATCTATATAAGCGGCACGAGATACGAAATTCGAACCTTTGAAATCTATATAACTGACTTGAATATCGAAGTATTTGCAAGGATCCACACCCGAGACCAAGAATGAAAACAACTTCAATAGACAACCAATCGAGAAGGAAGAACAAAGAGAACGACTTAGAAGAGACAACCATCTGGAACTTATAATTGTGTAAGGTTAACTGACCTTGTAATAACAATAATGTTTTAAAAAACGTGTACAAGTTTTTGTATTTATCTCAATCCAATAATCTTTAAAAAAATGTGAGTGAATGTAATTATCTACTAATTTATCCGTATAAAATTACATGTGAATAAATTGGTAGGTATTACATATATATTTATGGATAAATTTGTACACAATAATATACGGATATCAACAAATTATATTTTGTAATAAAGGCCTATATTTGAACAGATTAATTAAAAAACTAAGAGGACAACGGTATTTATTTTAATATTTGAGAATAAGAGTCACAAGTAATATACTGAGTCAAGTAAAGATGTCGATTCCTCAGTGAACAATTTTGTTTAAGAATTTCAGCGTCACTACTCAATAAACAAATTCAGTTTTAAGATGATTTGATAATAATTTGAGTCAAAAAAAACATAAAAGAACAATTAAAAATAAGTAACAATTATAAAAAGGAGTTTGCAAGATTTAGAAGGACTATGGGATTGAACTTCATCTATCTCTCTCATTCATATTTTGGAATTGATAAAACATACAATATCCGTAACTATGATGCACATATAAAAATCATTCACATCGATTCCTCTTATATGAAATTCATAAGGAAATTTCCTAAATACTGATCCCTCAGCTATTTAGTAAATTACCCAGCATTAAGAACAAATGTTATACGCAATCAATACATCGAAACCTATCCCTAGTATTCCAATATATTGAGTATTTTCATCTAGGTCGGAAACTCAAAAGTACTTCCCAGTTACATTTAAGAATCAAAATCAAGACTCTATTGATAAGATAAAATCTAGCACTAAGCATAAGATGAAAATACCAACTGAGTAGAAACTGAATATTATATATAAAAATCACCAAAACATGAATGAGTTCAAAAGATTACATTCAATCTCAAAGATGAAGAATTTAGCTACTCATGGTAGCCATTACACTCTAAGGAAGAAAGATTGCAAAAAAAGACCAGGAATCCTCAATAGTTCTTGTTCTTGACGGCTCTTACGTTCCTCCAAATCCAGATCCCTTTTCTAAAATCCTAAAATCCTCTTTTAAACGCGTTCTCTCGGGCTTAGGTTAAGTGACTTTTCGCTCTGGCGAAAACACCTCGCTTGGGCGCAAATTTGATGTAATCTCTGGACTGATCTCGCCCAGGTGAAACCATCCTCGCCCGGACGAGATACCCTGCAGTTGCCTCGCTCCAACGTCACCTGGACGAATTCTCCTCTGCAGCTTATATACATTTCTGAACTATTTTCATCTGGGCAAACTTTCCTCATTTGAAAACTCTTCTTTCCAAATCTTTTTTATTTCTTCTTCTCATGCAACTTCCAAGCTCTAATTTCCTTCATTCTTATCACCTGAAATTCACAATAATTAAGATAAAATCTCTTCTTTTGACTCATGACTCAAATTAACAAAGTAAATCCAAAAATTTTGAATTTCAGAGGTGATTATAATCTTAAAGATCACTTAAACCACAAATACTCAAATTTATAATGTATAAAAATACTAAAAATTGGTACTTATCAATTACATGTATATTTATTTATAGATAAATTTGTAGACAATAATATACGGATATCAACAAATTATATTTTGTAATAAAGGCCTATATTTGAACAGATTAATTAAAAAACTAAGAGGACAAAAGTATTTATTTTAATATTTGAGAATAAACTTTTTCCCTATGGAGATCCTAAGTAAAACATTGAATGTAACCCCTTAGTCCAAACCATTATCAACTTATTTGTATGTTGACGTATCTCGGTCCCTCTTTTAATATTCCCACTGTTACGATATCTTAATTATTTTCTACCTTATTAATTCAAATGGGGTCTTAATGATAGAACATAAAAAATATATTGTCTAAATTATGAATGAATTCCATCAATATAATTGTCATTTTTCAAATGCCTTTCTTAATCTGATGTTGATGTTGAATACTTCTTATGATTATTCAGGAAACATATATATATATATATATATATATATATATATATATAAAGCATCTATAACGAAGAGAAAATGACGGAACAAAATATTCTGGTGGAGGCAGCTCTAACACAGGCATTTCTAGAACAGATACAATATAATTAATCCGTGCATAGAAAATTGAATTAATATAACTAACACCTAACAATCCAGTAGATGTTTGGTTTCAGAAATGTCAAAATACCAATATCTGCCTACATGAAGCTAGAGCAGCTATTAAATATGTCTTCACGCTTCATGGGAAGACATGAAAATGTTGAAACTTTGTTACGCAAACACATCTGATTGCCGACAATAAAGTTGAAAAAGATTAATGTATATTCTCATCCAGAGTCCAAATGCTAGACATACCAAGTCCAAGTAAACGGCAGCATAGTATAAATGATCAACAGTCAACCTAAAGCTAGAGTTAATGAACATTGAAAATGGTAATGAAAAAGTATAACAACAGGCCTAAGTGGAATTTAAGTTTAACTCAACCTTATAAAATTAGTGAGGTTTGCACATATTTATAAATTATTGAAAGGCCTCTTTAGTTGATGTGAGACCCTTCATGTTGAGATTGCTCAACTGGGCATGGGACTATATTATTTATGGGTGGGCTGATAGCGAGTGGCCCCAAGAACCGTGCTAGTATAAGCTCTTATACCATCTCAAGAAGTAGAATTTAAGCCTAATTCGATCAGTTTGTAAAGTGAGATTTGCACACATTTATGCACTATTGAAAGGCCTCATCTCGATGTGGAATCTCCAAAACCCCCCGTCACGATGAGAATGTTCAACTCGAGCGTGAGACTATATTGTTTAAGAATGGTCCGATAGTGGCACGACAGCGGGTGGCCCCAAGAACTATGCTAAGATAGGCTCTGATACCATATCTCAAGAATAGAATTTAAACCTAATTCAACCTTATAAAACTGGCTTGTAAAATGAGATTTACATCCATTTATAAACTAATACGTGGGATTATTATTTAAGGCTTATTGAGACCTCGTTAAGTGGAGTAACACAAACAAATTTATTAAAACACACAAACTGGATATGAGGTCAGCTGTGACTTCAACTCTACCAGCTATAGCCACATCCAAAGGCAAAGAAAAAGAAACAATAAATATAGTTGACTGACCAATTACGTGTGAACGACTCAAGACTCCAATGAATAACATAAGAATGAAAAGGTGATGTTTTTCAAATGTTGCGGCACTTAGTGCTTCCAATGAGAAACCCATTGAATTTAAACCAATATACTATTATTTTGCGACATACTCGTCCAGTTTTCCTACTTAGTATATTAATTAGTCTCAAATTTCCATCACGTTTTTTATTTTCATATATGTTTCCAGAAGATTATAAGGCAAAATAAGAGGTAATGTTGAAGATTTTTAACTCAAACAGTGAAATTCAAAACGTAATTAATCATACTTCCTTGCTCATAGTTTCAATGTCCTCAATAGATTTTTGTTTCGTTTATGTAGAAGCAACCCCAATTCTTTTATTTGAGGTTCTCACAACATTTCCATGAGATTGCTTTAGTTGATACTTAAAATTAAATGACTTTATAGTATTGGAGTAAAAAATAAGTTAAATTTTATCAGCGAGTAAAAATCAGTAAATGTTCGCAAATTATGTATAACAACAAAAGAGAGGTAAGAACTTATGTTACAATACATTGAAGATGTTCTCAAGTAAATGCGTCGTTCGACCACAACGATTTTACTTTTGTAAAGAGAATATATATCATTGAGTAGTTGGACAGTTACAAACAATCAATCATGAGTTAAATTTCATTCAGTAGTTTAGCCATATCATGTCAGATAAACCTGATATCTTTGAACTTGCTAATATAATGCCTAGTGTATACAGAAAAACCGGATCAAAAATCATCAGCAAGATGCTGCTGCAAAAACCACATGTTTTCATCGGTCCACAAGTCTGCATCACCAAAACCATGGTTCGGTTCAAATGTTTGTAGATCAGAGTACTCCCACTGCTGCCATCCCTTTTGAGCACTGTCCGATGAACAGCTACCATTTCCCATTAAATTGCAAGATGAAGTTGTGCTTGCATCAGAGAGAGAAGGAGGCTGAACATCAACAACCCCTGAAGAGTACGAGGAAATCATTGAGCTGTCACAAAACATCATGGGGTTGGCCCCACTAGATTCACTGTGGGTTTGAGTGTTGCACAATGTGGTTTGGCCATGTCCATAGGAAGAAGAGGCATTCCCAGAAGAAGCCTGAATCCGCTCCATAAGGCGTGGCATCCAAACAAAACGCACAGCATCCCTAAACTGTTTGCTGTTTACATCGCATTTGAGTTGCTTGGCTTGCTTCACCACTCTCGTCCTCCAATAGTTCTTTATTTCATTATCTGTTCTCCCAGGCAATTGTTCTGCTATTTTAGCCCACCTTCAATAAATAATAACACAACATATTATATTATATTAATTAGTATGATCAACTTGCAAAACTATATGAAGTTAAATAATTAATGATATTCAATATTAATAATGCACGTACCGGTTGCCCCAGCGGGAATGGAGTTCGAGAATCAAGAGCTGTTCTTGAAGGGTGATGTTCCCACGTCGAACATTTGGACGCAAGTAGTTCAACCATCTTAGTCTGCAGCTTTTGCCCGTTCGCTTTAGACCTGTCGTTGGGAACAGTGAACACATAAGAAAGCCTTTAAGATTTTAATTATGGTCACAATTATATATATAAATGCATGCTTAATTACCTGCAGAGAGAGCGAGGGAGTTCCAGTGGCCTTCGCCGAGGAGGTTGACATAGTTGATAAGAAGAGAATCTTCTTCCTCAGTCCATGATCCTTTCTTAATTACCATCTCTTCTTCACTTCCATATGTAGCAGATAATTCACTATCTGATAAGTTTCTCATCACCCTAACACTCATAGTCTCCATATACAGTTCTTTGGCCTTAGAGAGAATTGAAAGAGGTGGTTGTGGAAAAATATCTTAGATTGTTCCGTTGAGCGTGTGATAGAGAGAGTGATTTATATAGGGAGGGATGGGCTAAAGATCTGACATTGGATTTAGGAGAACGAGCACTATGAGTATTGAATATTTGTGAAAACTAAAAGCTGAAGTGGGGGCTGCGAAGATTGCCGATAACGCTGAATTGTTGAACTAAGTGAAGGAGACATTAAATTAGTTTTTCCTCGTAAGGTTTTGTGTTTTTGATTTTGACCTTGCCATTACCGCTTCAGACCCTTTGACTTTTCACACGCAATTGGAACAAGTTGCCAAAATAATAACAGTATTTCTTCACCACTGGGTCAGCAGTGCGAAACAAAATCGAAATGGTTATTTAATATGTCCCTCTGTCTCTGGTTGTTCTAGAATCTCAAACCTAAAGGAGCATAGACTGTCAAAATCCAACAAAACTTTAGCTCACCACCAAATCGAGTTGGATTAGAAAAAAAATCATTTTCTAAAATTTAGATATAAACTCGACTCACTTAAGTTAAATAACTCACTAATGATTACTTCTTATAAATTGTTTGATTATTTATTTAACTATAAATATTTATTATTTTTAATATTTTTATTTAAGTTGTAATGTTATTTAATATTTACTATTTATTTAACTATGAATATTTGCTATTTTTAATATTAACACTTGGATTTTTATTTACTATCTTTATAATACTATTTTGTTTAATAATAATTAATGTTCTTTTTAATAATAATTAATGTTTATATGTGAGTATAGTCAATCTGCTTTCATTATAAGCATTTCAGTCTCATTAATAAATATATTAAACAAGTTAACAGAGTAAAACATTTTTAATGAGTCAACTCACTTAATTTACTAATTTATGACAGGTCATATTGAATTATAAAGTTCCTCATCAAAAGATAGGGCGAGCTGAATTAACTTGTTTTAACTTAATCCGTATTGAGTCAATATGTGTGAGCAGTTAATCCGTATGAACTAAGTTGATTCCCTTTTACACCTTCTACCCAAAATAACCAAGAGATATAACCTTGTACACAAAATAAATAATTAAAAAATAGAAAGCCAATTAAAAACTCTACATTTAGAACATAGAATGATGAAGACTTAAAGAATTGTATTCCTTTTTCTCTATTCCTTTTTTACAATGTACTATATTGAAGGAAAGAAAATCGAAGAAATACCATATTTGGGACGACAAATTTGTAGCGATTTTCATTTTTCAGCTTTCCTCCTTGTTGTCCTAACTTTTACAACTTCCATTATAAACTGAACTGAAAATTTCCATTAGCCTCATCATGGAGATTTTACATGTAAAAGATAGTATTGTGTATTGAGTAACCACGAAATATTTTCAATCTCGATAAATATTTTTTATGAACATTTTCAATGGACAATCATAGTTAGTATATATATGGATTATATGAACAAAACTATAACAAATAACATCTTTCGAAAGCATAATCGAGTATTTATTACAACATAATTGATTATATGGTGTAGTCGATTATGATTATGTTAAAGTTATATATAATAAAATATTAATAATATTATAAAAATAATATGATAAATACCAAAATATTAAATAAAAATAAATTTATGTAACAATAAATTATATTATTAAAAAAATATTAATAATAAATATGAAATAAAACAATAATAATAATAATAATAATAATAATATAAATAAATTTGTATAATAATATTAATAGTAAATATATAAATAATAGTCAATAACATTGGGGGAAAGTATAATCAATTATTTATTCAATATAATCAAATATGTTGTTTTAGTAAGTTGAAGAAGACTTTTTATTATGTTGGTATAATCGATTATGAATATGTTAATGTTATGTAATATAATGAAATAATAATAATAATAATAATAATAATAACATTTTAATAATATTAAAATAATAATAATAATAACTAAAATATTAAATAAATTTTATTTTTATATAATAATAAATAATAATATTAAAAATAGTAATAATATAAATGTTAAATGAAAAATAATAAATAATAATATAAATAAATTTATATAGTAAATAATAATATTAATAAAATAATAATAACAATGGAAAATAATATATATCATTAATAATAACAATAATAAAAATAAATATATATAATAACAATAATAAATAATAATATCAATAATAATAAATATAAAAAATTAATATTACAAAATTATAATTAGTTAATATTTGTTTATTTATAATAATATAATAATAATTAGGATGATTTCATTATTTTATAAATATATTACTTTATAATTTTTCTAAAATTTATTATATCAATCAAAATCATAAATCCTAAACTTTCATAAACTTCGTCTTTATTTTTCATCTTCTTCTTAATTCGAATCATCACACTTTTCAAATTCTTTCTTTCCTTCTTTATTCTCTCAAAACTTCACTTTCCCCATTCCAGTGACACGGTTTGAGAGAAAATAATTGTTTATGTAACTTTGAGGCATAAAACCCAATTGTATTTAAAGCCTATTCTTATTTTAATATTAAGTTATCTCAACCATATTTCAATTAGTCTTATTTTTCATCAAACTGCTAATTTCATAAATTCTAGCTCATTAAAGTTTATTTTTTAAAAATAGATATGAAAACGCGATTCGTGATTTTCTATTTGAAATTTTGATCATTATTTTTCTATTACCTAGTATTATTATTTATTTGAAATTATTCATTTACAACTTGATTTTAGGTTTATTTTTTTAATCCTAAACACAATGGACATTTAAGTGTTCTACTGATTTATCAAGTCTTTATTGATGCATATGAAACTTAATTTACTTATAATTCAAAGTACATCCAATACTGCTAAAAGTTAAATTAAAATTAAGGATAATTTAAATATATTTTTTTAACTATATTTAAAATACTTTTTAAAATAAAATTATCAATTAAGTTCTAAATTTCAAAAAGAGATAATATATCATTATTATCTTAGCGAACTTGAAATTAGAAGAGAAAATTTAAACTTGACATTATATAAGAACTTGAAAGTACTAAAAATCAAAGTATATGGATGTAAAATCTCTTTGAAAAACTCAAAAAATTACATCTTAAAAGTGAAATGAAAAGATGAAACTATAGAAAGTCCCCACTATAACGCTGAAAATAGAGTTGACGAACGAGATTTTTAAGATTTGGAACCAATTTATTTGAAGAAACACTAAAGCTCGAATTGGACTAGGTATTTGTCACGAACTTTACTTTTTGGTAAGACTTGCCAATTACAAAAGTCGTACGTGATAATTAATATATTAAAAACTCTTGTTCATACTAATGTTTACAACTTGATTCGTGTATTTCTAAATAGGTGTAACTCGTTGACTGAGTATTGAAATAGTATCTCGCGTTGATAAGTCTACTAAAAAGAGTAAGATTCAAAGATAAAAGATAAGAGTTACCAATACTACGTTGAAGATAAGGTCTTCTGACACTGAAAATTTGTTACAAGCTTATAGTGGCTTTTCACCGTTACGACTTTATATTTATAATCACTATAATATATCTAAACCACTCATAGTGTGTAATATTCTTAATTATTTTTATGTTTGTAATTTATATTTCAAGCACTTTAATATTTTTCTTTTATAATTTTGAAAATATATTTTGATGACCATTATTTCTTTTTAATTTTATTTTCAGTAATGTACTTCCTTTCACTTTAATAGTTTTTCATTATATTTTGTACACTTTAAAAACTTACTGGACGCTTTATTCACTTTTTAAAGAAGGAAATGAAATTTCGTCTTAAATATAAAACATGCATTTTAAAACATCGTATACATGTATAGTTAGGAGTGAAAAAAAAATTGAACAAGAATAAAAAAGTAACAATAAACAATATAGGAATATATAAAAAAACAAAATAATTAAATACAGTTTATAGGAAAATATAAAGAATGAAATACATATAAATATCTAAAATCTAAACCAACCTATATTAAAATATAGAAAAATGACAAACTTGTTTTGAGAGCAATCGTTTTCTAAATCCAATCGTGCATGCCAAACCAAACTCTCAATAAATATATATGAGGATAAAGGTGAAGAAAATGAGATTTTCACGAAGTCATTCGATCCTAAAAAATGAAAATGTTATAGGTGAGTCTTATTGCTTCGTCAACAAAACGCATAAAATTATTTGAAAAGTCGCATATAAGAACCACAAGTTTGATTATCTAACTATCCTTGCTCGTAACTTAAATTGTTTTATATATCCATTCTTTGAATATTTTTTCATTGGTCAACTTCCACTACAACTCCTGGAACTTAAAGGTTTTACACAATTTAAGTTTAGTAAATAGTTGGCACCCTACTACCATGCATGGCGCCTCAAGGCTTTAGAGTCCTAAAACCAATAAAAAAATAAGATCTTTTTTAAATTAATAAAATAATTATAATTATGATATTTTTATTTAAAATTTTTTTAAGCTTTTTGTGATATAAAATTATCTATTAAATTATCATAATTAATTTTATTTAAAAAATCTTTTTTCAATAGACAATAAAACTAATCCATTTAATCTTTGTTGACATTGTTGATCTTAAATAAGATTTTACTAGTTTAAGTTCTGAAAAACTCCTTTCAGTTGAAGCAATTGATACTGAAATTGTTACATTATTCTATATGTTATATATGTATTTGAAAAAAAATTTATTCTTTTTATATAATTAAGAATGTCAATTGGTTTATCATTTTCCAATTCTATAATCTCCTTTAAGATATTTAATTCTGAAAATAAATCTAAGCCATCAAGATCCAATAAATTATCATGTT
>Ga0099824_1007795_pt1 | contig 13997 bp, 10 predicted proteins | sample SiratrowhiteBW_FD_76837 | JGI IMG/M metagenome (GOLD analysis project Ga0099824, IMG submission 76837) | Root nodule microbial communities of legume samples collected from California, USA - Siratro white BW | ecosystem: Host-associated > Plants > Roots > Nodule | place: USA: California... | reverse complement strand
TATATTCCAAAATAATACTCGACAGGTTAGCCAAGAGTCACTATATTTCGAACCAATACTAGACAAGTTAGCCAATAATGGCTACGATTTGAAAGAATACTCGTGTTATATCTTGTAACGACAGTTTGCATAGTGAAACTTAATCAGTTGATTAAGAACTGAAAGTAGTTTGTGTTATCACATAAATCAATATAAAAATCAAGGAATAAATTCCTCTTTCCCTATCTTGTTGAAATTGCATGTTATCACATCTATACTAACTTAAAAAGAAGAATTTTCAAAACTAAACTTTTGAAGGTCTTGACCGTTTGTATATTTAGATAAAAATTACCGTGTGACTGTATCATCTGACAATATTTGCAAAAAGGTTTTAAAACATAATTCAACTCTCCTTATGTTTTGACATATTTTCACTAACATGTAAACAATTAATACATGTAACATATCTTATTATTGTAATATTCTCTTTTTTTTTATCCATTATGGTGATTACTTTAAATTGAGTATTTTTTATTTATTTAACTAAGATAAAATTTAAACTTTCTTAAATTATATGTTTTATTGCACGTTTAAATAGAAAAGGTGAAAATAGGGCTTTTTTTTATCACAATATTATGATGATCTTTCAATTTTGTGTCACTATTTTGAATGTTCTCAATTTGGTTTTTTTTTTTTTTTAAGCAAGTCAGTATAGTTCCTTCCTTCCCTTAAATTAATGATAATCATTACAACAATGACACGTCATTAGTCAAAGTTGACTTATTGACAAAAGTGACATGTGGCATAGGAAAATGTCATGTGGCATTCTAGTAATGTCATCACCATGAATTTGATGGAAGAAATTATATTGACTCATTTTTAAAAGTAGTGCGACCAAACTGAGAACATTCAACATAGTGAAACAAAATTGAAAAAATCAGTATAATGACGAGATCAGAAAACCTATTTTTAACAGAAAAAAACTACCAAAATGACTAATAAATGCTTAAACGAATATGATACCACGCTTAAGGAATAAAGCCCATGAACGACACTTCAAGCATTATATACTCGTTGTAAGAAATATTGTTTGATAAGCGATATTTGTTTGTTCCAAGCAACCAAGCTCATGAACGTCACTTGAAGCTTACATAGTGGTTGGTAGGGACATTGTTTAACATAGTCGCTTAAGCATCATTTGTTCGTTCCAAATGATCAAATTTGTGACTCATTCACTAAAGTGTGTGCCTTAACAAAATTAGCATCTCGCTTAAGCAAGTCCTAACTCTCATATCTCATTACTGTTCAGTCAAAGTGTAGTTTTGCTTTTAGCGACATTAACATCTGTAATGTGTGTTCCCACTTCAAACTATGTGTTTCATCTCACAAACGGTCTTTTTCAACAACTCTTAATTTGCTTTAGTGGTTGACATTTTGTGATGAATCTTGCCATTACAATTAGCGATGACACTTAACGTTACTTCTTTATTTATATTGTAATTAAAGAATAAAGTTTTTGACAACATGCATCTATAACAGAGTCATATCTTTTATCATAATTTTTTTTATGCTTATTATGTAACCATGTCACATTTTGTTACAAAATTCCTTTCAATTTTCTGTAACACATTTTGAAGTGTTGTGACAAAAGAATTTTGTAAACAAAGTTGTTGTGAAAATATAAAATATCATAAACTAAATTAATATAATGAATCTCTACAAGTTTCTTTATAAGAAACTTCTAAAAAATAAAATAAATATTTTTTTATAACTTAAAATTAACTTATATACAAATTGAAATAAAAATTATGTAAAACTGTTCACGTGTGAATAACTTATTTTAATTTATGAAAATTTTCATTTTAAATTTTTTAGAAGTTCTTATAGATTCAAACAATTCCAATATATTCATGGTTAAGTAGGCTTTTTTCATTTCAGTTTTATGACAACTATTTCAATTTCATCTTATTATTTGACCTTCTCAATTTGGTCTTACCTTTTTTTTAAATGATTCATTAGAATGATTGAATATGGTCTTTTTCATCAAATTGATGGTAATGATATTATAATCATGATATGTAGTAGCATAAATAATGAATGATATATCATCTATCAAAGTTGACCTATTGACAAAAATAACACATAACAACAAATACCTCATGACATTTCAATAGCATCATAAATGTGATGAAAGAGATTTTATGGACCGACTTAAGAAAAAAAAGAATAAAATTAAAATCATTCAAAATAGTGGAATAAAATTTAAAAAAAAATCATAATAATATTAGGTTCAAAAAGCTTATTTAACCTATATTCATCTTATTAAAGATTGTTTTTGTTTTCTTCCATTGAACATTTTCACACATTTGATCTCGCCATCTTTGGTCCAACGCACAAGCATAAACTCAGAAACATATCTTTTTTTCTGAATCAAGCGTAAATCTAGAAAAATGGTTTTTTTTTTCTGAATCAAACATAAACTTAGAAACATGTTATGGTATAAAGAGAAAAAGAAGAAATTGTGCATGGATAGTATAAACTTTTAAACACATCCAATCAGAAATGGTTTACATATAAATTTATTAATTCAAAATGGCTTAAAAGTCATAAATGTCATGATTAATTTATTACACTGGTAGTACATTTGACCATTAAAATCTTTCATAAAATTGAATAGGTTCCTCTTCTGGCTCTCTGTCAAATAATGATTTGTGTGAAAATGAGAAATAAAGAAGAAGTCACTGATTTAGCCATCATAAGTGCGAGTTGATGTGTTCAACAGTACTGTTGTTGGGCTTAAAGGGCAATGGTGGTGATTTTCACAGCACATTAAAGTTTGCCTTTGCATCAACTCATGACACTGGATGATATCATCCTGCAAAAAGATAAAGACCTAAATAAAATATGAAAGTGTAAATTATATAATATCTATAAAAAAAAGTACAAACTAAAGCATAATGAATCACTGTTGATTATTACCTTCTGACTTTGGCTCAAGAGTCTCAAAATATAAGCAATGTAAGTAGCTGATGTTGGTGGAAATAACTGCTCTAGACTACACCACAATGCAGATATGCCTACAATACTTGGCCTGAATTCCAGCATTTTCTGATCTGCAACACATGCAGTTTTAATTTTATTTTTTATCGGCGAAAAATAAAATTAATTAAAGCAATTTAAGAGTATTTTAATCCTATTACAAAACATACTAATACAGCTATAACAAACCCTAATTACAAATGGATAACAACAATAATATAATAATATAGTAGTTGAGTCAATATTAATTACAAGTTTGTAGATGTTGATCCCTTTGTTGTGAATAACAAAGTCCAATGACTCAAGTTTTGAATTAATTTTTTCAACTATAGTTGGGTTGGTTGGTTATTGTTGATCTTAAATTATCAAATCAAGCTTTAAATTATGTTGTAATTGGTGCCATTTACTTTCAATCCTAAAAATTTTACATGAATTGTAAAATTCATGGTTTTCACACATACCTAGAGTAGCTTGGAGAAGGAGTTCAGTGGCTGGTGAAATAAGCTTCTCATGAAGATGAGATTCCAAGAAATCAATATCTACCATTTCCACAAAGGAATAACTTGTCAGAGAGTTAAGGTGCCACCCCAATGCCTTCAATAGGATCAGCTCCATATTCAAAATTTCACTTGATTGGAATGAGTAATTCAAGCCCTCCACCTTCAAGACAAAGCCACAACACTTTTTCTTTATTAGTATTCATATAATATTACTACTTATATGAGTTCACTTTTCCTACATGAACAACTTTCTGTAACTTTTGATACTTACAAAAGAATTTATAGTTATAACTATGTGAAAACATGTCTATTTGGTATATTGAAATGTTTTTTCTTTTTCTATCAATTTCTAACATTTTAAGAAATGACAAAAATGATTGATGTAATGAGAATTAATCACCTGAATTTCATGCAAGGAAAGTGCTGACTTCTCATTGAACTTTATGGCAATTGATAAGCAAGCAATAGAAATCAATTCAAGCATCCAGTATTTCCAATCCTGGTAATTAATGCTCATTAACTCTACTCAGAAATATTCAAAATCTAACAAATGTTGCAAAGTGATAAATATATATATTATAATATACCAGAAATCCTTACATTGCTTTGACAAATGGATACAAAGCGATCAAGATAATTAACAGCCAAGAAGACTGTCCCAAAAGAAAGATTGAAGTGACCTCCACACTGCACACACATGAAGGAAAAGTTCAAGACAATTGCTGAGTAGTGATGTACTTTCACACTGTGTTCAACATAAATGGAAAGAGAAAAGTATATGGTGTAATAGTCTCACAAATCATTTCCATTTCCTACTACAAAATGATTAAAAATGTCACATATTTTATGTTTAAAAAACATTGTAAGAACAAACATAAAGTGACTTTAATTTCTCCATAAACACACTTCTGATATAGAAGAATAAGAAGAAGAAAAATAAGTTTTTTCTACAAGTTTTCTTCTTTTTTTTTCTCTTTTTTCTATGAAAAAGTTCATACACCAATATAAAATATCTTCATAAAAGCACCCCAAACGGAAAAATACTGACCTTGACAAGCCATTGAATAACTCTGCACCTAGGAACAAACAAATTGTTGGAGTGTAAGTACTTTGCATAGTCGTGTTCAGGCAAAGAAGAAGCCTCCTTCTCTAGATACAGCGCAAAAGCCTTTTCAAACTCTTTGTTTTCATAACTCTTGAACGAAACAAAGTCACCAACTTCATCAAAGGCATTTTCAGAATTCGAAAGCCACACCTCATCACACAGTAAATTATCCATGCATTCATAAACCATGAACTGAAAGCTAAGAACAGTGCGTGACCCTTTTGGTCAGCACAGATCTCTAAGCATGTGCTTGAATGGACAATCCAAAATCACACTGACACACAATGAAAAATTGAAAGTTGATTTTGACAAAAATGAAGTGAAACCAAACATGCTATAAATACATGTCACATGTTCTTTTCTAATGAAAAAGTGGACTAAACACAAGAACACAAGAAGGGTGGTTGTGATTATCATTGGAGTGTAACATGAAGCCCCTCTAAAAGGGTAGAAATTGGTACTTGGTGAGAGAAAGTGAAGTTGTGTGGTAGAAAATGTTACTATATATGAATGGTGGTGGGATAGAAGTTACACTAGAATACCTTATTATTTATATGAAGATTGAAGATGATGATGATGATGGGGTAGTTAGGGATGGTACCAAAATGCAAGGAGAAGTTAAAGAGGGAAATAAAAAGAAGGAGACGTCCCTTATGAAAAGGGGTAAATGCAAGAGTGAGTTTCTTGCAAATTTGTGACCCTAACCCTAATAGTGTGCGTGATTGATTGCACGAGGATGATGTTGTCCTTATGCATGTGCATGTCAGCATAAATGTTCATTTCTCTCTCTTGCGTAGTGTATACAGTAAATGAATTACTGCTAAATGTAGTGTGATTTCGTGAATAATAATGTCTTTGTTTAAGTTGTGTTCTTCGTGAAAATCTTCATTTATATAGCCTTCAGTTTTCTTTTGTGGATTAGATTTCGTTTAATCACTATAAATAAACAAACAAACTTTATCTTTCATTTTTCATTCTTAAAATCTAATTTATTTTAATTTATATATATAATATTTTTAATCTCTTCTAGTTCTTTGAGTCTAGACTAAAAACGATTAGGCATAATATTATATAAAAATTAAAAGAGACTAACCAAATATGAGTAATCACTAGAATAAAGTATTTATAAATATAAAAAATTTTAAAAAGTAAAGTTTTACAAGGACTAAATGAATAATTATATCAAATAATTTTTCGTTCTTATATATAGACAACATCCAATTGGTCGTCACCGTTTGAAAAAATAAAAGGCAAGTTGTTAGGTTTTTTTCGTTTTCTTTATATATATATATATAGTTACTGTTTCTTTCACTTTAATACTTAAAAAAAAGTTTTAGTTATGATTTATGCCTTATAGGGTACTGTCCTTTAAATTATTTGTTTGATTTTTATATTTTTTGAACTTGTATTCTTTATTTGTGACTATATTTGGAAAAAAAAAATATTTACCTTGCCATAAAGTCATAGATGAGATCCAAGGTTTGATGTTCTTTTTTCTTAATTTACTATTAAAAGACACCACCGGCAAAGTTAGTTTACTTTTATATTAGTAAACATATTTTTCTTATTGTTTTAGAAAACAGCAGTGCTTTTATTTATGAAAGGAACACGAATTGAAAATATGTAGAAATGGTCTTGTTTTAAATTAATTTTAATTAATAAATAAATGTAAAGAAATATTTGATAAAATACGAAAGTTGGAGTTTTACGAAGATTTTTTTGTATCAATTAACATTTTTCTTTACAATTTTAATAATATCTGACTAAGCAAAAAGAAAGCGATAGACAGAATATTAAATTTTTAATAATTTGTGTTTTAAATGACAAGCGTTCAGCTTCTTCCTTTTTTCTTAGGAGCACATATATATGATACTTGGTCATCTTTATTTTTTCTTTTTCAGGTTAATTTGATTTTACATATTAGTTAAATTCAATAATTCTCTTAATTACTTTAATAAGTTCAACTTTTGTGACTCACCAATAACAAAGTTTAAGAACTTATAACACGAATTACAATTTGGACACAATTACTCTAATTCCTTTTCAGCTCTTTCTCTCGACCCTTCCATGGTTTCCTTTTGCGATTCCTGAAAAGTCCAAATAGCCCATAGGTCAAAATTACTTTTGCCCCAAAAATGTATTTCCAAAATTAAAAGTATATCTTACATTGTACTGTAATAGAGCATATTCTAGGTTGAAAACCCAAAATTTATTTTTAGATCTAAAAGTATATTTCAACTTTTACTATTCAAAAATATATTATAAATTATAAAATCTAAAATATACTTTTAGATCGAAAAATATGTTTTGAATTATACAAATCCAAAAATATGTCAAAGTATACAATCTTGATACATTTCTCTCAAATATATTTCTGAATTATAAAATCCAAAAATGTATTTCCTTATCCGAAAATCTATTTTAAATTATACAAATGATAATGTTTTAAAATTATGCAATCTAAAAATTTAACTTTTTAACTTCGAATAATTTAGATTTTTTCAACAAATATGCATGAAGAAATCATATGGGTGAAGGAAGGAAGAGCCTTCTTTTTGGACCATTTTTTTACACTCCAACTCAGCCTAAACCTTTTCTATACTCTTGCTAACACATTCTATCATCGATTACAATATATTCAAAACTATAAAATCGAAAGAGAAACGTATTAAATATGAATGAAACCAACCAAAATTTGTAATTTCCAGTAGAAGATAAAGTATTCAAAAGAGCCTTGTGAGTATTTTTCAACCTACAGTAATCTAGCTCACTGGGAAAACAAGTTACGGGTTCCAAGTTGCTGATTTGCAGCAATGCACTCATACTTCACTAAACTCATTATCACAATATCATGTCCAAAATATTAGCCATAACAAGCTACTATCTACAAGGTGTGTTTGCATTCCCATTCAACCTGCTGAAGTGTTCAACGTGAATCCATTGTGAGAGGAAGATTCACATTCAACATGCCTCAGGAAGTTCAATTTGTATAAAACAAACACACCGTACAAGATGCATATATGTATAATGGCTTGAAACTCCAAAAATCAAGGCATGTGATCAACCCTGAAGTAACTGGTGTGATCAGAACATAAAATGGGGCTTAGCAACAGTGGTACTAACAACAATATACCCAGAATTTTCCAAATGTTCCCATGCATATACAATACTGACAATTAGGTGATGAATCTTGACATAATACACGTCTTACATTCTATTGTAACTCATATGATGAAAAACTGAAGCCTGATCTTCCATCATTCGTGGATTTCAACTCAAGCTTCTGGTAAGGGCTGCAAAGGGTCCGTGAGTTTCATGTCAAAAACTATCTAAAGATACAATAAAAAAATGAGAGGTGATAAAAAATTGAAATTGATATGATAGGCAGATAAATAAGACTAACAAGATTGTTTAAGTTCAGGTTGAAAAACTGGGAGCACAATAACCCAATTGGAAACAGAAGAGAAGAGCACCTGCTATTGGGATCATAATAGAATCCACTGATAGAGCCATCACTGCAAGAGAAACAAATGTAGTAAAATCCGGCTATAGTTAATCCACAGTCAGTTCCAACGTTCACAAAGTACTGCTCCTTCCATCTCTGCAACAAATAATTTAGTGTGCAACATGTAAGGTTCTCACTTCAGATAAATAACGTTTTTCAACATTCTCATGTTCCGTTGGTGAAAATCAATCTACCATGAAAATGTAAGGGTAGTTGCTCAGGTCCAAAGACTTGCCACCATCAACCTCCACTTGGCCCTAGAAAGTCAAACTGCATTAGAAACAGCGCATGTGATACATCGTATACATTTTCCAAAATCTAAACTTTTACCAATAAGGGAGAAAAGGATGGAAATTTAGACCAGTGCCTTATATCATCCTCCGGCCTGAAAAAAATAGAACAGAAAAAAAAAAAAATAAAATAAAACAAACAAACACAAGTTTATCAAAACATAGAGTATATGTCCACACTAATGCATGGACATCATTAGCATTGTCGAAATTAAGCTCCATGCTTGGTTTGAGAGTTCATTGCATAATAACATACGTTGCCTCCCATTTGCCGGTGAAGAAAGTATAATTCTTGGTATCAACAATCTCCCCTTCCCAAAATGTTACTACCTGATACAAATCATAAAAAGACAAATTGAATGCCATGGTGATTTTTCTTTCTTTCTAAAAAATACCTCTAAGAAAAGACAACATGGATATATACTGAAAAAACTGAAAAGTGAAAAATTGGTTGATTTACATAATATAGACACCTTTCAAGAGTATTTTAGAAAAGGAAAGTATATAGCTAAAGTCTTCTTGATGAGGTCATGGATGAGGACGAAGTCATTCAAAGACAAGTCACTAGAAGAGCTAGAGCCAAAGTTAAAAAGAAGGAAAAAAAATCCAAGAAGAACATGACACTTACAAAGGAAGGATCACAAGAAATACGTAAAATACAAAGAACACCAAGAGATCTTAGTATGAGCTCATGAAATCTAGTTACATGACTAGAATGGGAAATTCTTCCTTTGTCTTCTAAAATTGAGACTTTCAATTTTTAGTATTTATGTAAAATAAGCATATTGTTTGGTTCTAAGGATTATCAGAGTTATCTTAGGATAAGAGAGTATGAATAGGAATAACTCTTTTAGAGTGTTTGGTTGCAAACATAGCATAGCTTAGCAATCAAACACAAGTAGCTTCTCATGTAGGCCACATATTACACCTAAACTCACGGCATCTCAGGCTTACACCTTTCTACAACTCATTATACATTCTATGGAAATCTAGTGTATTTTGGAGAGGTTTCTTTCTTAGAGTACAAGTCTATATCTTTTAAATGTTATCCTGATTTTTTCAAATTCAAGTGGTGATTCTCCATTGCGCTTATCTTGAAACTCATTTCAAATTGCATGTTCTTCATTTCTTGATCTCAATCCATCTTTTACATTTTATTATTTTAGTTCCTTGTTATTTTGTTTCATTTATACAAGATTTAAACATCATATCCATGGGTTGTTTTTATCAAATGGCCAAAACATGTGTTTGTCTAAAATGGGTACAAAACTCATTTCTTGATCGGTGTATTTTGTTGGAGTTCCCATTTTGACTAGACATATGGTCAAATATATAGTATATCTAAGAAAACCTATATGGAGAAAAATATTTCACTATTTGTTTGACCTTGATTCTTAATCCTAACTCGGAAGATCAAAAGTTTCAAGGCCCATTTATGGGTTTGCATCAAGTCTTGATTTAAAATTGCATCGAAGTTAATTCCTACCAAACATGTTGTAATGAAACAAAATATGATATCCACATAAGGGATAAAACATAGAAACTAATTTCTGGCTGGATCACGTTGGCCAGTGCAGGAAATATAAAATGTGAAAAACGATCACTAATAAAGAAAACTAATAACCAATAAGTACTGTGTAAAAAAATTATGGCTAATTGCCAGTAAACAACTTTACTATTTAACAAGAAAAACGCTATATTCCACTAAATGGAAGCTGAACAAATATCATTTATGCATTTATGCATTTATGTGAACTATTGTTGAGTAAAAAAAATAAAACAGATTGGTTACTCTGATAAAGAAAATGAATTACAGATAAATATTGCCCTAAATCTATAAACTCAATTCACAAGAAAACAGTGATTAACTTTTAACACAACGAATAATTCAAATTAAGCTACCAAAAATTTAAAACATGCCTATTTTCTAAAAGGAGAAAAATGGTTGCCTTTCTGTTTCACTTTTAAGAGAGGCAATAAAGAAGTTGCTTACTGGTGTATCGGCCATAGGAACATTAAGGGCTTCCATGGTGCCACACAAATACCCATGCTCAAGGTCACATCCTTGTATACGGACATTTACTCTCCATGCTTCATCCTTTTGTACACTTGAAACATTCTGGGTGCCAGAAAAGGCCTGTAAATACAAACACCTTGAGTATATGCTATAGCTTTGATGTCTGAGCTTATAGTAAGATATATAGGCTGAAAGACAAAGATGTGAAATCCAATAGAGTGGAAAGTTGAAGTTGTGTTCTCTATGACTATGAAGTGTGGGTGCAACAACCAGCAAAGTTTACACATAGAAACAGACCATGAAACTGAGAAGTCTTTGCTGGATGACAATGCAGAGTTGCAGTTGCAGACCATGAAACTATTAACTAATTTCTTTGTTCCAGTCACGGGCAGCAAATGTTCTTTTTATAGAGTTGTTTGAGATTCATTGAAAAAGTATTTCTTGATATAAGTGCAAAAAGGTTAATGAGGTATAATACCTCAGAACACATTTTCATCTTCTATATTTTGAGTTCATAAGAAATTGGGGAAAACATCACTATGAGAATAAAAATTATATAATCTTTTTCATTTATACACTCATGTCTGATTCCTTACCCTAATAAGCTCACACTACCATGTAATAGAAGTCAAAGTAATTTTCTTTCCCACCCGTGGCTGAAAAATAAATCAATCTTCCAATAGCTAGAATCACCAAGAGCACAAACAAACATCTACCATTACCATTGACATTCAATTCAAGCTCAACCAGATTTACCCCATGAATTCCATCACCAGAGGTACATTCAAAAGCAATTACCCTTTGATCAGCACCCAAGACCCAAATGATTATTCCAACAAGTAAATTGTATATTAAAAAAATGCATATTTTCATGCTGTCTCTAGATAATCCATGTAACAAAAAGCCCCAATTTCCAGTTGCTAATCCCAAATCAACCAGAATTATTTTTCACAAAGGAGAGAGAGTACCTGCCCCACGCCTAGAAGACTACAAGTTTGGCCTGAACTCCTTCCCGAATTTGCACCTAACACAACACAATCAAACCATAACTGAACACATTAAGGGCTTATCACATCCACGACGACAGCAACATCATCATCATCTTCATCAACGAGAACAGCAACAAAAATAATAATAATAAAACAAAGAACTTTTTCCCCAAAAATTGTAAATTCAGATAAAAAAAAATTACAGCAAGATATGAAAAATGGTGGTTATTGTGTTACCTGAAACCTGAGAAGGAGCGGTGTTCTCCAGTACTCTGACAGGCATATTTTTCGGATGCAGAGATTGCTGAGTGTGCCAATTAGATCACACTCTAATGTTTCAACTTCAATCTGAGCCATGGCACTCTTTCTCTGTTATTTTTTTTATCTCAAGTGAGCTAGCTGAGTTTTTTTCTTCCCCAACCCCATAACTTCTAGCTGCACCCCCATAATGTTTCTAAAATGATTACTTTACCCTTTATAAAAATGAGTTTCAAATTCTCTGTTTCGAAAATCTAATAGAACAAGTTTTTAAAATTTACAGAATATAATTTTTATTTGGAACAAATTTTCATACCTTCTAAAATAAACTTTCTAAACATGTTATAGAGCATAATTTCTAGAACCGGGACGTGTTGTAATGAAGAAGGATACTTTTAACTCTTTTTCTATTAATACGGGGAAGAGAGCTTCTTCCTGCAACTCCATAATATTAATCTACACCTCCGTATTTTTTCTAATCCCGAAATTAGTTTTAGTGAAAAAATAAAAATGTCTTCCGGGTAAAAAATTTAAACTTTTGAATTATAAAATTTAGAGATTATTAAAAATTATTTTTGATTTTGAATTTTTGAAGTTTAAAATCTGAAAATCAAAATCAATTTTAAATAATTTTTGGATTTTACAATTTAAAAGTTATGTGAAATTGATTTTTTAACTTTTAGATTCTAAACTCCAAAAGATAGGTTTTGGCTTTCGGATTAAACGGTACATCTACAATTTGAAAGTTATTAGAAATTTATTTTAATTTTCAGATTGTACTCCAAAAATCATATAAAATTTATTTTAACTTAAAGATTGCATGATACGAAAGTTATATTAAATCTATTTTGATTTCTAAATTACACAATTCGAAAATGATGTAAAATTTATTTTAACTTCCGGATAATACAATCCTAAAGTTAATATTTTTTCAAATATATTTGACTTGCGAAGAACAAGTGCAGGTGCAGGGAGGAAAAAATTAAGGAGAGATGCTCTGTTACGTTATTTGTTTAAAAATATTTAACTTCATGAGAATGTGTTTTTCTCTTATTAGTTATCTAAAGAATATGGGCAGTTGCTTCTTTTTTATCAGCTTTTACTATAAATGAAAAGAATAAAAAGGTGTTTCAACTTTTTATAAAAAAAAAAAAAAACATTATATCATCACTCAACCAATACAAATAATCTTATACATTATCTACAAGTTCTAATTTATATTATATAATTCTTTAAAATACCATAATTACTATTGACATTATTAATTTTTAAAACGAGAGTGTATTTAAGGATATTAAAGAAATTTGCTTAGAAGTTAAAAGTAGATTTTTGATAAAAGTTAAAAATGGTTTGTCTCACTCTGGTAAACTATTGTAAGAAAGAATGAAGAAAAGAAAAGAAGAGGAGCAAAAGAATATTTTGTATTAAATTTAAGATAGAGTTGCAGAAAAATTGGAGTATTAGATGTTTTTATAAGAGACAATATTGTTCATGTTTAAGACCTAAGATGAAAAGAAACTATACTGCGTCATATAATTGAGACTCAAAAATATTTTAGACATTTTTATTAAATGTTAATCCCTAAACTTTCTTATATTTAAGACTTAAAAATATTTTAGACATTTTTATTAAATGTTAATTCCTAAAACAATTCTAAACCCTAAACATTTTATTAATCCTATAATAATGTAGGTCACGATTTTATATAATTCACGAATCAATGTGACTTTCATTTAACATAATTTTAGAAGAGGTTAAAAAAGTTATCATAATAAAATATTGACTTTTAATGGATATTAATTCTATGTATAAGTTATTTTTAAAAAGATAAACAGATTTAGGGTGATGCATTTTTTAAAAAAAATAATATTGAATTAATTATAAAATATTTATTATTTTAATAGTAGTCTAACTATAGTGCTTATTTTAATTAAAATTTAATTTATGATAGAAGTTATAGTTTATTATTATAATAATAATAATAAATTAATTATCATATTTTCCCCCAACATAGTGTATTTTTATACATATGCAATCTTTCTATGAGGACTGAACTCAATTAATATCATAAACCTAAGAACTGAACTCAATTAATATCATAAACCTAATGATTTTTATCAAAATTGTATAGGTGGATTTAACATTTAATTATGGTGAATTATCACAATTTTCGGAAAGTTAAAAGCAAATAGAGTAAATATAGTTAGAAGATTTTAATACAAGAGATAAATGTAATAATTAATGTTATTTTCAAAAATCTATAATAGATTAGTCAAATTCATATATATATATATATATATATATATATATATAAT
>Ga0099824_1007794_pt1 | contig 13997 bp, 10 predicted proteins | sample SiratrowhiteBW_FD_76837 | JGI IMG/M metagenome (GOLD analysis project Ga0099824, IMG submission 76837) | Root nodule microbial communities of legume samples collected from California, USA - Siratro white BW | ecosystem: Host-associated > Plants > Roots > Nodule | place: USA: California... | reverse complement strand
GATTAAAGCTAGTGGAACATATTCAAGTAAAACAACAGGCAGTGACAGCCAATACAGATAGACAAAATGCCCCTTAAGTTCCACAGCCAACTATTTCTATAAAACGCATAGCATGCAAAAAAACTCAATGAAACAACCATATAAATCTTACTTTTCAATCCAACCAAATAATCTGCTCCCAATACAAAATCACTCGTTCACTGTGCCGATCAGAACGAGTAACCGCGCCGTCTCGGTGGATCGGAGGATCGCTCGCCGTCCCGAGTCACTCGCGCGCAGTCGCCGTTCGCTCACGTCCTCGTGATCGCCGCTCGCTCGAGGTCGTCGCTCGCGGTCGCCGTTGGTGGTCGTCGGGCCCGAGCACGGCTGTTTGCGTTATCCTTATTGACCTGCTTTTCTTTGCACATTAGGGTTTCCTTGAAGCCCAGCCCAAATAAACCCCTTTTCACAGGGTTATTAAAGTAAAACCGTCAAAAGATTACTGTTACAGTAAATGGTTAACTTTCATTTTTGTCCATTCTCCATTTTTGTCTCCTGAAGAAATTTTATAAATGAATTATGAAATTATTTTTAGTTATGTATAAGTTATTTTTTTTATTTTTAATAAACATACAAATTTGAAAAATAACCTCATTCCTCTTCCTTAATTTCACAGTTCAATTAATTAATCACACAATACTATTTCTCTATCTCTCTCGTGCAATTTGATGAATGATCGGAAATGAATGAAGAAAAGAAGAGAAAGAGATGAAATCACAGTACCTGAAGAGAGAGATTGACGATGGTTTTGATGATGATCGAATGCGTTGTGAGAGTGAAGAGGGGAGAGAGAGAAGAAGAAGGTCACGCGAGGAGCATGAGCGAGTGGAGGAAGGAGGTTCCCCAAATGCGTGAAGCTTAGGGTTTTCGAAGCCACTCTCTCTTCTTTTCTTTCCCAATTCACTCGACCACGTGTCGCGTACCTTCTACTTACCACACCCTCTTAAGTAATATTATTAATTATTCATACCATATTAAAATACAAAATTAAAATTACGGACTCCTATAATAATTATTAAAATTAATATTCTATTGTTTCCCGCTCAAGCTTTATTTATTCATTTCAAAACACACGTCATAACATGGCGCTTGCAAATTAAGCTCAGCTCGCAGAAAAAAATAATAAAAATTGTTCAGAAGGATGAAAGGACAACTTTTTATATCATATTACTTATTTATTTAATTACAAAATATAATACTTTTTTATAATATAGGTAAATGTTTAGTCATTAAACTCGTTTTTAATATATAAAAGTTCTTAATAATATGCTGTAAAAGAAGTATATGCTTTAATAACATGCATGTTTAATATATACTTATAAACTTAACAAATGTAATATTTGATAAAATTGTTAAAGTTTGTTCTATATTGTATATAATAAAAAAACCATTAATTTAGTTTTAGTATTATGAATTTGGTATTTATTAATTATTGTATTTATTAAAAGAACATTATCATTGTAAAACTTAATATTTATTTTAACACAAATTATACATTGTATATTTTGAATTACATGATCAAGTAACAATGAAAGTTAACCTTTTACTGTAACAGTTAAAGTAACCTTTTGACGTTTTTACTTTAATAACCCTGTGAGAAGGGGTTTTATTTGGAAGGGGTTTTACTTCAAAGGAAACCCTAATGTGCAAAGAAAAGCACGGTGCTCGCGCCCGACCACCACCAAGACGGAAGCGAACGGCGACGGCCACCGTGAGCGAGCGGGGACGGCAACCGTGAGCGAACGGCGACTGCGAGTGAGTGACTCGGGACGGCGAGCGATCCTCCGATCCGCTCAGTGAACCAGGTTGCTTTTGGTCTTTGCTTTGTGCAGCATATGAAATTGTTCCGAGGAAATGTCGGTTGCAAAGAAGTTGATTAGATGTGTTATCCTTGACTTGGACGGCACGCTGCTCAACACAGGTTTGTTGCCATTCATCAAAACTGAATATTCGTCTTTGCTCACACAGCTGAAGCATGTAATCGAGTAGCTGCATTTTTTTTTTCTTCGTAATTGGGGCTTTATTTGTGAATGATTTGATGCAGATGGCATCGTAGGCAACGTTTTGAAGGTTTTCTTAGGCAAGTACGGAAAGGAATGGGATGGCAGAGAAGCTCCTAAAATAATAGGAACGACACCGTTTGAAGCCGCTGCTGCGGTTGTGCAGGATTATGAACTTCCCTGCTCCACGTTTGAACTTCTCTCTGAAATTTCGCCTCTCTTATCTGACCAGTAATAATCTGTTACATCATTCTTCATAAGCTTTTTGTATGTTTGGACTATGCGTAGAGATATCTCGTCGGTTGAATTTTGAATGTGAATGTCGTATGCTTAGCGCCAACTAATATTATCAAGGAGTGAATAATACTGGTTACTTAACTTCTGAGCTAGAGAATGCAAATTCATAACTTTTTTTGTGAAGGTAGAGTTTTACAGGAGACTCAGCCCTGAAAATTTATTAGCACATTGTCCCGAGATGAAACTATTAATTTTTTGTCTGAAATCTTTTGTTCGAGAAGGAGATGTTGAGCTTGTATTTCCAATTTCTGAGGGAATTTTTCTCTTATTTTATGTTCTATTGCCATTTTAGGCTGCGCAACATTAAAGCACTTCCTGGTGCTAATCGATTGATTAAACATTTGACGAGTCATGGAGTTCCAATGGCCTTGGCCTCAAACTCTCCAAGAAAAAGCGTCGAAGCCAAAATATCCTATCATGATGGTTGGTCTATTTCAGGAACCTTTGTCTTCTTCTGTTGCTTTTGCCTTTGGTTTTGTGTGTTAATGTAAGTATGAGCTTGTTTGTTCTTTTGTTTTCTTTGCGTGCAGGATGGATGAATTCTTTCTCTGTTATAATTGGAGGAGATGAAGTAAGAACAGGGAAACCTTCCCCTGAAATGTGAGATGCAGTGATGTATTCTCTAGCTTTGATTACTGAGCGTCACCTGATTACTACATTTGAAAGATCTCCGTATCCTAAAACTTTTATATTGTGTGTTGTGATGTTAGATTCCTTGAAGCTGCTAGGAGGTTAAGCATTGAGCCCTCCAGCTGTCTTGTCATTGAAGATTCTGTGTAAGTTCCTTGATTCCTGTCTTTTTCTCGGTACTGAATATTTCATAGGATTTCCTGTGTCAGTTGTCTTATTGGACGGTTAAGCTTTCTGATGGTTGCTATTTGCTTTTATCCCCAATAAAGTTCAGAAGAGAAACTTTTTAAAGTTGTTGGAATCCTATTAATTATATTTGTAAAATATAAAGATAACCCCTTTTCCTTTTGGTCTCTTCGTGGGAAAAAAGAGATTCTAAACATTTTGGGGGAATCTCTAAATATCTTTCCTTCAGTGGAGATTCTGTTTGGGTTTTGAGGCCTTAGAGGATGACAATTTTGAGTTTGTAATTAGATGGATGGGTTTGAAGTAAATGAGTCCCCTTTGGCTGAGGGTGACAGTTATTTTGGTATATTTGCCAGCCAAAGTTACATGCATTTTACCTAGGGACGGTGATTAGTTTTTGAGGAAGTGAAACACATCTATTGTATTTGATAATTTTGTTGAGTGCTTAACCAGGTGAAGTTTGTGTATATGAGTGCGTTTGGTTTGCTAAGAAAGGAGGACTGGAAACACAAAAGTACTTGTTCTATGTTTGATTTTAAAATGGTCATGGGAAAGAACAAAACAAATGATGAAAATAAATATAGGACAATATTTGAAGATTTTTTTCTCAATAAACCACGGGAATATGGGACAACTTTTTGTCCCAGCACAACACTACTCTAAAGTAAAAAATACCCATCAATTTGGCCAAACCCCATTAATGCTAATAGATAACAGCAATTAACACCTGATTGGACTCATACCGAATGCAATCCTCCTATGATTGACCTCCAAAATTACATGGAAACATGGACTAAACAAAAGGTTGTATTGTAACTCTGCTTCTTGTACTGTGTCTCTTCCCCATAAAATTCCTTCATAACTTTCCTTTGTGCATATGTGCTCAGGTTGAATTAGTATTTTCTCTATTATGGTTAAAAGTTATTTTTGCAATATCTCCTTGCTTAATTGATTTAGGTGTTGAATTGTTACCACTTTCTAGAACTATGTCTCCATCCCACAAATCTACCCTTTGATACTTTGAACTTGACTGGAAATTCAGTTTAAAATATTAATTTTAAAGGATTCTTCTTTCACTTTCAAGTTATTTGTATCTTTGACAAGGTAGACAAACTAATCACTGTTTAACTCTTACTACATTATGGTTACCCCTCTCCCTATTGACCACATTGATTGACATGTTGTAAATATCATAGCATAATTTATAATAGCCAAATATTGCTTGCTTATTTCCTACCAGGTTTCTATAAATGAATGATGATTTTATCCTAGAGATTTTTCTCTATGTCTTCCGGATACCTCTTTTCCTTCATATCTTTCTAAAAACATGTATACTTGGCTACTTTAGACCTGGGGTTACTGCAGGTAAAACTGCGGAAATGGAAGTAGTTGTTGTACCATCACTTCCAAAACAGTCGCATCTCTACACAGCAGCAGATGAGGTGATCAATTCCCTACTTGATTTGCAACTCGAAAAGTGGGGTCTGCCTCCCTTTGAAGATTGTAAACCCCAACTACTTTAAGATAGTGTCCTCTGTGCATTTGTTAGTGTTTCTTTTATTTGAACTAGTATTCTAAATTATTACAGGGGTGGAGGGAACTTTGCCTCTAGATCCTTGGTATATTGGTGGTCCTGTTGTCAAGGGATTTGGTCGTGGCTCGAAGGTACTTGGGATCCCTACAGGTTTGTACTTTGTTTCAACTTATTTTATGAACAATTGCTGGTCTATTATACTGTCTTAAACCATCTTTGCTGCATGATTATATTAATAGTAATATGTACACTATTTTTTTCCAGCAAATTTATCGACAAAGGGATATTCAGATCTCCTTTCAGAACATCCTGCGGGAGTTTATTTTGGTTGGGCTGGATTGCCTGCAACAGGTGTTTTTAAAATGGTGATGAGCATTGGTTGGAATCCATATTTTGACAACAAAGAAAAGACTATAGTAAGTGTTATTATCCACCCCCAGTATAACTATATATACCAATGAATTTTCATATTATCTTCTGCCTTTTTACTGTAGGAACCTTGGTTACTTCATGACTTTAACGAGGATTTCTATGGGGAAGAACTGCGGCTTGTTATAGTTGGTTACATACGTCCCGAGGTATTAGCTGAACGAGTATTTCTCCTACAAATTTTTCTTAGAAAGTTTCACTAAAATTGGACATGTGCATAACAGGCCAATTTTCCATCCCTTGAAAGCTTGGTAGCTAAAATTCATGAAGACCGCAGAGTTGCTGAAAGGGCTCTTGATCTTCCCTTATATTCAAGTTTTAAGAATGATTCGTATCTGAGAAGCTCTTAGTACAACCTTCTTTTTATCTCAGAGCTTCTTGTCTAAGAAATCCCAGGTGTTAATTGTTGTAAGCGCATAATCCAGTTATTCCACCCAATAAGTTTGCATATTATATTAAGAATATAAAACTGACATAAGCTAAGGTATTTCTTTAGTCTGCATATGTGTAAAATGATAATAATGTGATTTAAAATATGCATAATCAAATATAAAGGCACAATCAGTATAAAAGTTTGAAGGAGTCCGTTGGAAACTAAAAGGTTTATAATCATTTTAATACATTAGATATATTGCCTCAAATTCCAACCAAAATTCGAAAAATGGAGAGTTAAGTAGATAAGTCAACATATTTACTCATATTTCTATTTTTATAAAAAACTTGAACATAATTTCATGATCTTTTATATAATAATTTACATGGGCAATTTAAATTAAATGGTATGTCATCATCATCTTTAATAAGTTATTGATTGCTTAGACGAAATACTATTAGAAAAGTGAATTAAAATCTACAATAAAGACTAAAGCTACAAACATAACAATTTATCTAATTTTATTTAGTGCATGAATTTTATGTAAAAAAAATAAAATTTGAGGAATGAATGAACTTTATTTTAAGAAGAGTGAGTGCCTTACTCGTATTTAATTCTTTAAAATAAATCAAAGTACTTTTAGAAAAATCACAAAAGAATTGAGTTTATAGAGTTTTAAATTGAAATAATGAGTTGATAAAAGTTTTAAACTCTTACATATGAAAGTAATTCAAGGATGTTAAAGATATTGTGAAAATATTGTGTTAATTATAACATAATTATTTTTTTAATTTTTATATTTTACAGAGATATACGAAAAACTGAATTAAATTTTAAATATGTAATACAATGAATGATCATTTAATAAGTCATGTTTTTAAATAGATTTTGTTGTATGTTTGTAAGTTTTCAATTCATATGTACGTCTTAGATTTCAAGTCAACTTATATTTTTTTTTTCTTTTTGTATTTATAAAATATGTGTTTGAATAGTCTTTATGTATAGTTGTGACCTTCTAGTGCACTCACAATCTTTGTGTTTATATATAGCTTAAGTGTCCTAATCCTTATGTCCCTTAAATCCTTATGTCCATACTACCCACAAATAATCATAATATTGATATCTCTTAATCCAACTTCACGCAATTTATTTTAGATATTAAAATACCATTTATATGAGAAGTGATATAAATGATACATAAATTGATTTAAATATTCTAATATTTACCACATTTAAAACAAGTATTGTGAATAGTTGATAAAGTTTAGATTGATTTCAATACTAAAATTAGAACACAATTTGATGTTCAAATGAGTTTAATTATTTAATGGGCAACACTTCCATACGCAACACGTGGATTCACATGAGTAGAGTGTACGAATTTTCACATAATATCATTCAATTAATTTGAATAAAATATTGAAAATATAAAAGTCAAACTCAAATAAACAAAAAAGAAAAATAAATAGACTTAAAATATAAAGATATACGGTAACAATTTAGCTATCAACTACTGTATTAAAGGGATATGTGAGGGAGAAGTTGACATTTAGATATAAGACTCGTACTTGTTTGATCACACTATTCAAGCACACTTTTTTTTTTTAATCTTAACAAACAATGATTAACAAATTTATGTGAATTAACATTTTTATTTTATTTTTCACTTCATGCGAAATTAATATATATAATTTAGATTTTTCTTTTTATATAATTACAAAACGTGACTCATTTTTAATACTGATTGAATCCGTTATAAAATATCTCATGCATTATTTAATATATGATTCTCATATTATTTTTAAAACAATAAAAACTCTATTGTGGATAGGATTCTATAAATTGAACACATGTTTTATGCTTTTAATAGTTGAGTTTTTATCATACAACACCATCATATGTAAAGACTAAGAATTTAAAAAATAAACGAAAACAATAATGATAAAAAATAGTCAATTTCAACTTTCACATTTGTATGGTATGAAATTTCATCATATTTAAATCATTATAAACATTTTTAGGTATTATAATCATAGGAAGTATCAATGATAACAATTATGGACAAATTGTAATAAATGGTAAACATTTAATCATTATTATAAGTTTAATATCTACTAAAAATTAGCTTCTTTTATCATAACACAAAATAAGTAATTACAATATCTATTAAAAACATTGAAGTTAACTTCCCTTATCAAATATGATCATTTGAGATAAAGTTTTATTTCAAACTAAATAAAAAAAACATAAAATTAGTTTTTCTTACCTAATTAATATTTAAAAAAAAAATATGTAATTAGCTTATCTTAGAAACATCAAAATGAGTTTAAAAAACCTAAATTACCTACTATTATGGACAAATTGTAATAAATGATAAATATTTAATCATTACTGTAAGTAATTTTGGTCAAATATACTCGTGTCCAGTTAAAAGAATAATATTAGTTAATTATCTGTTTCATTTTTTTCTATTTTTTAAATAATTATGACAACATTAAACTTCTTTTCATTGGGAAATTAAAATTAAACAAAATATATTCTTCTCGTACGATTTTTTTAAATAATTAAAAAAAATATTCAATATGAATTAAAATTAATTCATAATAAGTTAGAAGTAAACATTAAAAAAGTTCAAGAAAATTATAATTCTTTTTAGAAATTAAGTTAAATAATTTTCATTATATAAATTCAATTTTATTATTTTCTTTTTTCAAAAGCTTTTAGTTAAAACTTATCTGTATCCATCATTATGATTTAAGAGAAGTTATCAGCTATAATATTATATAAATTAATCCAAGAAAACTTATGAGTTTTGATATAATATAGGGACTCGGTAAATAATTATATTTTATTAAGAACTAGGAATACATATAAATAAAAAGTTGATGAATTACATCAAATTAGTGTTGCATGGTGTGGTGGGGGTGCTTGGTGTTTTGGTGGATGGTGTGGTGGTGGTGCATGGTGTTTTGGTGGGTGGTGTGGTGATGGTGCTTGGTGTTTTGGTGAGTGGTGTTGATGGTGGTGGTGTGGCTCGAAGTCGAGTGGTGGTGCTTGCTGTGGTGGTAGCGATCTGTGTGGTGGTAGTGCTTCTGTCTTCATCATGCACAAATCTGCATAACAAAAATATAATTAAGAATGACAACTAAAATTTTCAAATAGAATATAAATCCTAATCCCCCTATATTTTGTGAAAGATTTGGTTTCATAACAAGAAATCAAGATGTGTAGTATAAAAGAAAATGTCTCATTTCTAACCTGAAGTCATGATAAAAAAGGCTAACAAAAATGTCACATTAACAATGAAATATCTTGAAGACCCCATGTTGTTCACAAAACATGTTATTCAACAACAACTATTCATCTATATATACTCTAACAATGAAAGCAGTTTCCCCAAAAGATAGAAAAAAATATTTTTTTAATTAGTAATTGTGTTGACTTATGTGTTACATATATTTTTATTGACTATCTAATATATTTTATTAATTAATAATTGTGTTGACTCATGTGTTACACCTATTTTGATTTATTGCCCAATATATTTTGTTAATTAATAATTGTGTTGACTCATGCGTTGTTGCACGTTACAACTGCTGTTTTTATTGACTATCCATATAATATAAGAATGATATTGACTTTTTTTCATTTTGGTGTATTTTTTCATATTAATTCTCAAAATGGGTAAAAAAAATTTATTTACCAAAATGGGCAGATTCTGCAAGCTAGATAGGCTTGATTTCAAACTGGTCAAAATAAAAGTGACATGCTGACAATTTCAATTAATGACTTAACTAAAATCATTTTTCTCTCTACAATTATTTTTTAATTATTTGATACTATGATAGTTGAATTTAACAATTAACAAAAAGAATAATAATAATAATAATAACAATAATAATATTAATAATCACATAATAATAATTGACAAATAATAATAATAATTACACAATAATAATTAACAAATAAAATTTTAATTATTTAGCACTTGTTACTTTAACAATTAACAAAAAAATTAATAATAATAATTAACAAAATTGTAATAAAAAAATTAAGACATACAAATTTATTTTAAATTAAAACAAAATAACATAATGATAATAATAAGAAGAATTCATATAAATTTAATAATTATTATTATTATTATTTTTAAATTAAAACAAAATAATATAATGATAATGATTAATAATAACTAAATTTAATAATAATAATAATTTTTTTTAAATTAAATTTGTATAAAATTATTATTATTATTTAAATTAAATTCATATGAATTTAATTAAAATTATTCTTATTATTATTATCATTATCATTATGTTATTTTGTTTTAATTTAAAATAAATTTGTATGTCTTAATATTCATGTTATAGTTTTGTAAATTATTATTATTATTTATTTTGTTAGTTGTTAAACTTAACTATCATAGTATCAAATAATTAAAAAATAATTACAGAAACAATTTTAATTATTGTCATTAATTGAAATCGACATTTATTTTGACCAGTTTAAAATCATGCCTATCTACTTGACAGAATTTGCCTATTTTAGTAAATAACTTTTTTTACCCATTTTGAGAATTAATATGAAAAAGTACACCAAAATGAGAAAAATGCCTATAATATTATATGCTTTTATTAACTATAAATTAAATATAAATAACTTTCTTAAACTTTTAAAGTATCTTTATTATTTGATTCCATAATAATAAAGTATATTGCTCAAAACTAAAAATAACATTTCATTTATGTAAACTACTCAAAATTATACACATGAAAAATTTAGTTTATAAATTTAGTTTATTTTTGGATTTCTAATTAAAATACTATTCAGGATTTTTATAATAAAAAATTAAGAATTTTTAGATTTAATATAGTTTTTTAATAAAAATAATATAAAAAAATAAAGTTGTAGGTTACTTTAACCTTTTTATAAAAATATATTCAGTAACTGTTACGTATTTGACCAATTACAAAATATATATATTAATCCATCTTCTGATAAAACTCCAACAAAATCAATCATATTCCAAAATTTAGAAAAATCAATTAGTGAACTGGTTGAGATATTGAGTTCATGGTTCAGTAGTTGAAATGCATAAAGTGGTCCATGTTAATATATAAACTTATATGTAATAATTATATATTCATTATTTATTTATATATATAATTTGGCATATATTAAAGTTTAAGCAAGGAACCTATAGTACTGGTTTTAAATCTCAGAGGACATCATCCATAACAATTTGTAAATTTAGTTATTTTAGTAAGAAAAGAATTATTCTTCGAGCCTTTGCATAAAATATTAGAATAAATATCCTTTAAATTTAAATTAATTTATGAAATAATCAATATGTAGAAATTGATAATAAACTGATTATTAAAATGTGTCAAATGACACACAATAAGAAAAGTGATGTTTTTATTATAACTAATAAGTTAAATAAGGAGTTTTTTTTTATACTTTAGGTACATTTCCATTATTAAAATAAATCCCTGGTACCATAAAGTAAGAAATAATATATTAACAAAGAAAGAAAATAATTACATAACTAGAATAAGTTTTAAGAATTAATATTATAATAAAAGATTAAAGATTTTTCAAATTTAGAAAAAAGAATATATTTCTTTTATATTTTAATAATGAGTCTATATCTTATATAACTGTTGTCTGAGAGTAAAAATTATAATACCTTTTACTTTTAGAGATAAATAAAATAATATCTAAATATTATTTTTAATAAAAAATTTAAATAAATAAAAAATCAATTATTTATTATTTTTTATTATAAAAGTATTGATTCTCTTTAAGAATATATTCATTTTTATTTTTATAAAAAATTTTCAACTTTCTTTTTAAGAAGTATTTTTTTTTTCTGTCTTCTTTTTAAAAGTTCGTCTTTCCTTGTTATAAACTAACCATGTTATTCTCAGATTTCTAGTGAGTAAAACAAGAGTGTCTAATTAAATTTTTTAACAAAGTTCGGTTACCTTTGATTTTAGGTTTTTTGAACTCATTTTGGTGTCTCTATTCTATACAAGTAAGAGAAACTAATTACATGTTTTAATTAGGTAAGGGAAGCTAATTTTTTTTTTTTAGTTTAAAACAGAAATTTATCTCAAATAATGGTAAGGGAAGCTAACTTGAATATTTTTAATAGATATTGTAATTAATTGTTTTGTGAACTCGAATAAGGGTAGCTAGTTTGAAGTTTGAATGTCTTTAATATATATTGTAATTGTTTATTTTATTAAGTATGAATTAGATGAATTTGAATTAAATTGAGTAAATGTTTATGTATGGTATGATGTATATCAATGATTGTGAGTGATATGAAATAGTGATTGAGACGTAGTATCTTCAGAAAAAGATATACACATAGATACACATAGATGCTTAAGATATGTATTATTTTGGAAATTTGATCTAAGGAGTGACTCTACTATTGGATACACATAAATAAAGATTAACTACAAGAAAAATTGCATTTAACTACAACAAAAATTCGTATGTAATGGACAAAATCCATATGTAATTTAAAATTACCTACTGATTACATACGGACAAATCTATATGTAATAAAGACGTAGGTAATTTACATATAAATTTTACATATTATAAGTAAAATTGTAATCTATAGTAAGTATCAATGATAACTTGGCAAGTGGTATCTTTCTTTCCCAAGAAAGTTATATTAAGAAGTTAGTTGAACGATTTGGGATGAATCAAAGCAAAAGGTGTTCAACTCTATCGAAGGCAAACAAGAAATTAAGGTGTGAAGAAAGATGCTTTTGGGTAATATGCAGCCTTACCGTGCTCTTGTCAGCAGTCTTTTATATTTAACTATAACAGGACTTGATTTTGTTTTTTCAGTTGGTTTGGTTAGCAAATTTATGCAGTCGCCAAGAAAACCTCACTTAGAAACAGCAAAAAAGATTTTGAAATATGTCAACTCAACTCTTAACATGGGTCTATTTTTTAAGAAGAAAGTTACCTTCTCTTTAGTTGGTTTCATCGATACTGATCGAAGGTCCATTCCAAGATATGTATTTCTTAATGGCAGTACAAGTATTTCTTGGTGTTGCAAGAAACAAAATTCAATCTTTTTGTCAACTACAAAAATCTCTTTGTCAACTTCAAAGACAGAGTACAAAGCTGCTGCTCGTGCTGTTCAAGATGCATTTGACTTCAAAAACTTGCGATTTACATTATCCTATAACTAAGCCAACTACACTTTTTTTTATATAATCAGAGTGTTCTTAAACTCACTAATAATCCATTATCGTTATTTCACATGCATATTAAGAACGAGTATCACTTTATTATAAAGTTAAAAATATCAAATGAGATATCAAATGAGAAAATTATTTCCAACATTTTCACATAATCGCTTTCTAAAACTTTTGACTTTCTTCAAACGAAACTTGGGTTAATATCAAAGAAAATCTTAATCAAGCTCAACCACTAAATATACTTATTATGCTAAACCCCAAACTTGAATCGATTTGTTTCAGTCACCCACTGTGCGCTTACAATCGATCGATTTGTTTCAGTGCGCTTATAAGAAGACTCAACCACTGAGCAATGGTTTGTATCCGTTCTACACTCTCAACAGAACCTCTCCGATTTCAACTCTCTTCCTTCCCCAACACCAACCTCCATCTACCCTCTACCAACATCTTCTTCTCTCGCCCCCTCGCATTCAAAGGTCTTGGCGTCAATCCCAAGACCTTTCTAGTCCCGTTGAAAGCATCGATGGCGGAGACCAACAAAGTTGCCGTGGAGGTCTTTGAAAGCGAGGATCTTGCCGTCTCTCTGGCCAAATATGTCGCCGATCTATCCAATAAATTCACTTCCGAAAGAGGGGCTTTTACCGTTTGCTTGTCTGGTGGCTCTTTGATCAAGTATCTCGGGTGAGGCTTATTTTTCGTATAAAAATGTTCTTACTATGAGCCTAAGCGTGATTCGATTGAATTGAATTGGATTAATGTGAATGTGTTTTGTTTTGGGTTCTCAGGAAATTGCTGGAACCGCCCTATGTTGATTCTCTTGAATGGTCCAAATGGCAAGTGTTTTGGCTGGATGAGAGGGTCGTGTCTAAGACTCATGATGATAGTAACTACAAGCTCGCTTTAGATGGGCTTCTCTGCAATGTATATTTACTTGTGTTCTTTTTATGTTGGAAAATGGTTTGTTTAGGTTGAACATGTTCTCAATTTCTTTTTGAATGTTTTATGTTCGTTAGGTGTTGGTGTTAATGTGGATTTTGAATTAATTTCAGCCGAAAGAGAGTGTGTTCAAAAGAGTGTATGGCTATAATTTCTCTGAGTAATAGTTTAAACTAATCAGTTAATCATTTAACTCGTACATGTTTAGTAATCATTTTGAATTGTAGGATGCTGCATAGTAGGGTTTTATTTTGACATGTTTATTGAGTGTATATCTCATTCCTATGAAATGGTGCAAGAGAGGGAAAAAAATTGTCTTCAATTTCAAGTTATGAGCTATATTT
>Ga0099824_1007793_pt1 | contig 13997 bp, 8 predicted proteins | sample SiratrowhiteBW_FD_76837 | JGI IMG/M metagenome (GOLD analysis project Ga0099824, IMG submission 76837) | Root nodule microbial communities of legume samples collected from California, USA - Siratro white BW | ecosystem: Host-associated > Plants > Roots > Nodule | place: USA: California... | reverse complement strand
TCTCTTGATTAATTTTGAGCAAAATTATTTTCAAAAAGATGTAAAAAAAAATTTGTCTAGAAAACTTTCTTCGGAAAATTAAACCTTTTTATTTAAAAGTTGTTAAAAGTATTTTGTTGAGAAAAAAATATAGAGGTTTTTTTTTTTTTTTTTAATTTAAAGAGTATAATATCACTAAAAGAAAAAACTAAATTACTGACAAAATCTTATCGATGAAATGTTATCTGTCGGTAAAATATCATTATCGACGATTTTTATCGACAGATATCATCTGTCGCTAATTGTGAATATTAATTTTTATAATAAAATTAGTATTTGTCGATTTATTGACGAATTTACTAACGAGTAAATTCATCCGTAATTATCGACAGACTCAAAAAATTTGTCGGTAAATTTACCTACAATTAATTTATCGACAAATTTTGTTTTCATAAAAAATCTGATAGTAAATACAACAAATTTTGAGTATTTTCGACAAATTTATCTTGTTTGTAATTTTAATTTTTTTCAATATATATTATTATTATTGATCGTGAAAGTGTAACTTTTTATATTGTTTAAGATAATTGATTATTTTTTAAAATAATCAATTATTTGTAAAAATCACTTTTGTTCAACATAATTGATTTATTGTTTCGATCAATCGATTATTGTCTCAGTCTCAGTATTTAAAAACTTGTCTAACCACTTTTATCAATATAATTAATTATTATTTGAGAGAATTAATTTTTTGCAAATTAAGTGATATTCATATTTAATTTAGTTAAAAATAATTGATTATGAAATTAACATAATTGGTTATATCTTCATAAAAGAGTATAAAATTATATTTGATATCAAGTTTAGTTCAAGAATTTCTTAAAAGTTGATTTATACTTCACATCTTCATCATCTTAGAATAATGAGTAATGGAGAATGAAACCATCAATTAGGTGTGCAACAACATCAATATACTATGTTTTGTTAAGAATAAGACTACTCTCATTAATATTTTTCTTTTGTTGGCAAAACTATGTATTTCTAAAATAGAGAAATAATCTTTTTTTTTTTTTTTAATTTTAATGACCTCGAGTCTTACTTTTTTATGTTTTTGTAAGGATCATACATTAGGTAATAATCCCATTGAAGTATGTTCACAAAACATAAAAAAAGACTATGAATCTTAAAAAAAATCTTCATCATAAGAATAAAAAATTATTTCTTTATCTTAAAAATATATACTTTTACGAATAACTAAATAAAATATTAATAAAAATGTGAGTCTCATAAATTTTTGTAATAAATAAAAATTATAAAATGATTTTAAAAATAATGAGTCAATAAAATTCATAAAATTTAAATTAAAACATAGTAAAAAAATAACTCATGTAATGAAAATTCTCCTGGATAATAAGAACAATTTACTTGTTTCATGAATAAAGTCTTAAGATTTGCACTCGTGGAGATATCATGATATTCCATCACTTTTGAGTTGATGCATGTGTAAAATGCACATAACAAGACAAATTAGATGAAAAATATTTTAGTTAAAAATAATAAAGAATCATTTTCACATAATTTTCTAATAGCAGATCTTATAATTGACGTGTATATTTTCACATCACGTGTATATCGTTTTCTAATAGCGTTAATAATCAAAATAAAATAAATATTTGTGGAAATTAAAAAAAATTAAAAATGTACTTTTAACTTAAAAGACTAAAAAAGTATCTGAATTTAATGTACAAAAATATATTTAAGCCTCTAGTATGTCAAAACAATAGTACATGAATGTGACTTTTCTCCCAACCTTTATCATGGGTGGTGCAGCATGTGTGAGCCCCACATGTTTCAATCAATCTATTCCACGCGCCTGGCGATACTCACGCTCCATTTCAAACATATAAATACGACAAAGTGAAGATAAACCATTTACAATTCGAATAAAAGTTTAATCATAATATATGACGATATTAAGTGTAATGCTTTGGTTTGATAAACGCTAGATAAATAACTTAATGAAAATTAAGAGTATTTAGTTAAAATAAAATAAAGAATAAATGAGTTAAGAAATAGAAACATAAATAAAAAGTGAAAAATAATATACTAAGGCCCATAACTTTTTAAAATTATTTCTCTCTTTTTTTTCTATCAAATAATTACAATGTGTTTGGTAGAAAATAAATAAATAAATAAAAACTGAATGGAAGAAAACAAATAAGTGAAAAATAAAATGGAATCGACATTGTTTAGTTGAAAGAAAATAAATGAGAAATATAATACAAATAAATATTTATTTGTTGAGAAAAATAGAATGAAAAAGAAATACTGTTTTAGAATACTTTATTATCTTTATTAGCTCACAAAGTACTATAATAAAAATGAGAATGCATCGTTTCTTTCTTAATTGAAAAGAGAAAAATAGGTGGTATAGAAATATATAAATCACTAGAATAGAAATAGAAAAAAATACACTAAACATTAAAAATATTTACGGTAAAGTGATCATTCTCGAGTCTAGCTAGAATTTTAGCAATAATCTTTCCCTTCCTTCAAGATGAACCAAAGTGATAACAATATTCTAGATTTATCACGATATCAAATGAAAATTCATTTATACATAATTTTCCTAACATGAAGTCAGGAACATCCCAAGAATTTAACGTTGACTTATTAAAACTAAATCTTAAGATCCTAGAAATTTGATTTAGAGTAGTAATATATAAGATTCTAGAAATTTGTTCTAGAATAGTAGTATATAAGAATTCACATAATAGTCTTAGAATAGATATGTTACTAGTAAAGTAACATCTAAATATTTTATTGTTAAAATAAAAAGTTTATATAAATAGAAAAATCAGTTATTCAAATTTTATTTTTATAAAACCACCATCATTCTAGAATAATTTTTTTTCTCTTTTACTTTTTCTCTAGAATTCTAGCTCCACTTGTCATCGGACTAACAATGGGATGTCACCCCTAGGCTTTTGACGTCGAATAGAGCAAGAATATTCAATCACATTCATGAATAGAGTAAGTTTAAGAACATGTATCCTCCCAAGGATTTATGACTTGATGGATCAGTTGAGCGGGGCAATAATGATTTCCAAGATAGATTTGAAATCGAGATACCACCAAAATTTGGTAAAAGCTGAAGATGTGTCAAATACATCATTCAAATCTTGTTATGAGCACTATGCAATGTGGTGATGCCATTCGAAGTTATGAATGCTCCAGATTTATTCATGGATTACAGGAAAATAATCTTTCATCCTAACATTCTTATTTATTCAAGGACTAAAGAAGAGCACGAAGAGCATCTGAGGTTGGTGCTGAAGATTTTAAGAGAGAAGTAGTTGTATGTTAAATTCTCTAAGTGTGAGTTTTGGTTGGAGGAAGTGAATTTCTTGGTGCATGTAATATCAGCTCAGGGGATCTCAGTAGATCCAGCCAAGGTGGAAGAAGTATTGAAATGGGAATGCCCTAAGATGGTTACTGAGATAAGAAGCTTTGTGGGTTTAGTTGGCTACCATAGAAGGTTCATCGAAGATTTTCAAGGATAGTAGCACCTTTGACATAGCTAACTCACAAATATCACCCTTTTGCTTGGACTGATATGTGTGAGCAGAGTTTTGTGGAATTGAAGAAAAGGTTGACTAATTCTCTAGTTTTGGGTAAATCCTAATACATGTAAGCCTTTTGAAGTTTATTGTGACGCTTCACATCAAAGATTAGGTGGTGTGTTGATGCAAGAGAACAAGGTAATGGTCAATAGATTAAGGCAACTCAAAGTTCATGAGAAAAATGATCTACTCATGACTTAGAGTTGGTAGCTGTGGTGTTTGCGTTGCAGATATTGGAGTCACTACTTATATAGAGTTTAGTTTCAAGTGTTTAGTGATCAGAAGAGTTTGAAATATCTATTTGAATAGAAAGAGCTAAACATGACTCAGGAAAGATGAATGGAGTTTTGAAGGACTGTGACTTTCAATTTATGTATCATCCGGGGAGGTTAATGTGGTGGCAGATGCTTTAAGCAGGAAATTAGTTCAGACGTCATCATTGATGATTGAAGAGCAGAAATTGATTGAGCAATTTAGAGATTTGAAATCGGAGGTGAAGTTTCAAACGAATTATATTAGTTATGGAAAGTTAAACATAACTAATGATTTCTTTGGAAAAATTAAGGAGAAGCAATTGGAAGATCCTAGTCTGAGGTACATTGTGGAATTGTTGGGAACAAAACAAGCAAGAGATTTTAAATTAGGAACTGATGGAATGTTGAGGTTCCAATGTAGACTTTGTATTCTTGTAGATGATGATATTGAAAATTATATAGGTTGAAGTTCAAGAGGGGGGTGAATTGAACTATTAACTATTTTTTGAATAACTTTTGGAAAGAATGGAAATCTTTATTAATCAATATACAAAGATATCAATTAAGCACAAAATACACAAAACAGTCAATTAAAAACACAAACAACTTGCTGAAAAATCAATTTTGAGATGTGCCTAACAAAATAATCGATTTGAATGAGAAAACAATCAATTAAAATTTTGTGACGGTAAGTAAACAAAAAATAAACAAATTGAAATGCAAAACAGTTGATTGATATTTAACCAAAAGTTCTTGAACAAAACCCAATTATACTGGCGACAAAAACAATCAATTGATATTTTAATTCAATTGATTAATTTTTTTTCCAATTACAGTTTTTCCAAATTTTAATCAGTGGTTTCAGTTGATTGGTTTTTGCAAAAACAATTTGTGATCAAGAATGATTAAAACTGTTCTTTACAAAATTTCAATTAAGAAAAACAACATATTGAATTTTCAAATAATTGATTGAAATGTTCTTTATGAAATTTTAGTTGAGAAAAACAACAGATTGGATTTACAAACAATCGGTTTAAATTTTCCAGAACATACACAAATCAATTTTTAAAAACAGTGATGAGAAAAATAGTGGTTTAATATCATAGTTAATTAAAACCCAGATTTTGGAATTAAAACAAATTCAAGAGTGACAGAACCAATAACACACAAAATTGATATAAAAAGAGCAGTTTAAGAATCAATTTATTGAACAATCCAAAAAATAATCGGTTGATTTTAAATTCAATTGATTGTTTATACCAACATATTCAATTTACAGTGCAACAACAGTTTGTGAATATCACAGACCACAAAAATAGTAAAGGCACATAAGATTTTTATACTGGTTCACTTTTTTTCAAGAGCTACATCCAATTCCTTTGCAACACTAGCAAAGGTTTTAGTAATCACACAAAGATTACAATGAAAACCAAGTCCAAGAACCAATCTTGAACCCTACAAGATTGTCTAAGAACCCCTATGCAGAACATTACTGTACAAATGTAGAAAACTACTGCAGTTCCAACTTAGAAACACCATCTAAATGGAATCCCAACCCCAAACACACTTAGAAACTCTATCTAAAGGAATTAAAACACCACAAATGTATGAAAATGAATTACAGTCAAAATTTTACAACAAGACAACACTTCTCAATACAGAAAAGAAACACATCCCTGGACATATAGGTGGTTGTATGATGCTTCAATCGTTCAAATGCATGCAAGATTAGATCCAAGATTTAGAATCAAGGTTGATCTTTGATGAATCTTGAAAAACCTCTCAATCACTATGAAATCTTACTCTCTCGTGCTCCCACAATTTCCAAACTCAAGTATTTGAAAAGTCTGAATTATAAGAAGAATTTTTGAAAGTTGCACGACCTGTTATTATATAGCTGATCTACGCTTAAGTGAAATCAATCAATTATTTTTTAAATCAATAGATTGATTTTACTAAAGTGCAAAAATCAATCAATTTATTATGAGAAACAATCAATTGTTTTCAATCTATAGTAAAAAGTTTCACTAAAACTCACTTTTGAAAACAATTTATCCTTGATCCATTTTTGGAGTTTCTTGTATTCAATATCATTACGAAAGCACAACAAATGCACACTACTTCTAAGACACAAAAATAAATCCAAATCAAACTCTAAAATTGGATTGCTTCATCAAATCTTCAAGCTTGGATTCTAATTCGATTTGTAGAAAAAATGACAAATTGTAAAAGCCGAATGCTCACTGTCGAATAAGTTATTAAAGACCGTGTAAGAACGCATCTGTTTTTGATTTACTGGGAACAACTCTGTGACCTTTTGGATCTCAAAATTTGTATGATTTGAGCGTAATGTGTTGGGAACATATGATAAAAATTTCATGACCTAATTCCGAGAATTCGGACTGTGATAAATTTTACAAACACTGCTGCCAGAAGATTACTGAAACTGGAAAAAATTGTATTACTGAACTGAAAAAAGCTCTCTGTTCTGGATTTATTGTGAAGGCAGTACTGGTCCTAAATTTCTGAAATTTTGTGTGGATGATCCTTGTGCTGTTGTGGAATTGTGGTCAAAGTTTTGAGACAAAAGGAGAACTATAGAGAAAATCATAAATCACGCAAGAGCTGTTATCAGAACTAGAATTCTAGTTTTTGTTTGCAATTTTTTTAATCTACTCTAGAGCCATTTTTAGATCATCTCTTTGAGTGCTAAACCTCCATTCTAAAGCTTTAATTTCTTGCTTGTCAATTTTTACTTGCATTCCTTGAGTTTGTCAATTGTTATAATCCGTTTGAGTTGTGCTATTCAAATTAGCTTTTATTGCTTTGTATTTGTAACCTCATTGTGAAATAGTACTTTGGTGAAGCACTTGAGTTGAATTAGCCAATACATTAAGAGCGAAACTCCCAAGAACTATTGGAGAATGATCCACAATGAAAAATGAAGGACATATGCAGAAAAGCTTATTGAACAAGTACACCAAAAGGGAGTGATACACTAGTGAGGCAAAAGAACAAACACAAAGAGCGCATAGTCTAGGAATATTAATTTTCAGCACAATTTTCATTGTATTCATTTGAGTTGTAATTGCAAAACTCGTTATACTTAGTGGAATAATTCAAAATGTTTAGACCTTGAAGTGTTTCTAAGGTCCTTGGTGCCAAAGAACTTCACCTTAGGATTCGGCTAGTTTAAGTATTATGTGTAGACGGTGGAGTGTTTCTAAGGTCCTTAGTGCCAAAGAACTTCACCTTAAAACTCGGCTAGTTTAAGTTTTCCAAGCATTGATTTTATTTCTTGAATTTCTTTCAATTGTGCAAGCCGACTAGTTTTATTTTCATTGAGTCACCTTCGTTTGTGACTTAGTGGTCTCATTGTATGAACAATTGGAAAGGTACATTGGGCAAGGCTCTGGCCAAGGAAAGTCTTGGTACTTAAGTTGTCCAAGTGACGCATCTCACTTTCCTGGGAGACCCCTTAGTGTGCTAGACTAGTTTGTCTTATATTGAGAGTACTTCTTCACAAAATTTAAGATGTCTCGACATTCCCATCACCATAGTGGCAATGAGTCTAATGACAATACATCAGATTTGCGAAAAATTTTGGAAGAACTTTGGATTATGAAAATAAACACTGATCTACAATTTGCTATTATGGCAGAGGAGTTAAAGACCTTAAAGAAGAAGGAACATAAGTATAAATCCAAAACTAGCTCATCAAAAAGATATCAATATGATAGTGAGGATGAAAAACCCGAAAGGGATAGTATGAGAACAACCGAACACTATTAGCCTGACCCTTACCACCACCATAGGAATGAAAGAAAATCCAAAGAAGTTAGGGTAGAGCTACCACACTTCCATGGGAGTAATGATATTGATACTTTTCTTGATTGGGAGATGAAGGTTGAACAATTATTTGAATGCTATCATGTTAGTGAGGAGAGAAAAGTCCCTCTAGCCACCCTTAGCTTCCAAGGACATGCCTTACATTGGTGGACAACCCTAATGAGAGATAGGAGTCTTCACCATGAGCTAGCTATAACATACTGGAACGATCTTAAAAGTGCTCTTAGAAGAAGACACATACCTTCCTATTATCATAAAAAACTCATGGACAAACTCTATAGACTTAATCAGAAAAACACGAGTGTAGAAGAGTATAGACAAAAAATGGAATTATATATGATGAGGGTTGGGATCAGGGAAGATGAGAGCATAACTGTGGCCAGATTTTTGAGTGGATTGAGTCTTGAGATCAGAGGTAAAGTAGAATTTATCCCTTATAGGGATTTTCATGACTTGGTTCAAATTTGTATAAAAGTGGAACAACAAATTTTGAGAAAAGGGCCAAGTAGAAGTTCTTATTCTAACTCATATCCCAAGCAAGATTCTAAAAGGGAGGGAAAATTGATGAGAAAAACCAATAGAAAACCCTTCCAAGGTTATAGGCCAAGAAAATTTGAAAAGAAAAGAAGAGCATGCCACCTCCAACTGCACTAGTGATATTAAATGTTTTAAATGCTTGGGTCGGGGACATGTTAAATCTTAGTGTCCTTCCATGAGGACCATCTTAATGAAAGCCCAAGATGTATACAACAATAAGGAAGAGAAACATGAAGAGAGCATGCCACTAGGGAAGAATGATTTAAATTCTTAAGTTTTTGTTGATGTAAATCAATGTAACACTTAGTCTCACTGTGTTAGCATGTTTCTCTCTCACTTAGGTCCACAAAAAGCTAGTCTCTTTTTTAATTGAAAATGCGCTCTGTAGTTATATAGCCATTCTGATTTAAAACTGTCACAATAGTTAAAAAATAATCGATTGATTCTGGGATTCAGTCGATTGATTTTCTTGAAAACAGAAAAATTGGCAAGTTGATTTTCGAAAACAGTTGATAGATTTTCCTCTCAAAATAGGTTTTCGAAAAAGATTAATCCTCACTTAGTCTCATTCAATTATTTATTAAATCAAGTGAATTTATGGAGCTCTCTTCAAGTGAAATAACCTGTAGGTAATGGTTTTGAATAAAAAACCACACTCACAAATACACAACCTAAATTATAAACCAAAACTCAAGAGATCTCCCATCAAGGTCTATTTTGGCTTCATCAAACCACTTAGCAAGCTCTGATCCAAATTGACTTCAACAAATCACTTAACAAGTCTTTGTGCTAACAATATTTGCATCTTCTAAAGTAGAGAGCAAACAAGGAAAGATGACAATATTACAATTTTAATGATTCATAAATACAAATATTAGTAAAGTCTCATCTTCAATTCAAATAGAGACATTTACCATCATAAATCAGGTGTGATAATAAATATTGAACAAAATCTTAAACTTTAAACACTGCATATTAGCAACTCCTTTAGTATAAAGTATTTGTCAACATACTATGCAAACCGATAACGAAAAAAATAATTTCATTGAATTACTCAATGTTCAAGAATAACCCACTTCCTTGTTATTATAGGATTTTATCAATTAAGACTAAAATAATGGAAAACAGTAACTGAAAATGAACCATCAAGCAGAAATGCATGGTCTCTCCCATGTTTCAAACAGGAGGTTACAGTAAAATCACAATGAAACACTAAGACAAGTCAAGAAAGAATATAAAAATAAATGGCTTAGTCTTAACATTTGACAAATGTTCATATGTGTTGTAGAAGACCTATTCTTATATATATACAAAAAAGAAAAAAATCAGTATCAAATATGTAATGTTAAAGGAACTAAAACAAGTATTAAGCTCCAATCATTATAGATCGTTTCATAGCACAAATGGATGAAAGATATTGGAAACTTAAAAAAGAAAAAAATTCATATCAAGTCATGAACATAACTTGGCCTTACTCACTGTCAAACAAAAGAATGATGCCAAATTTATATGTAAATAGTTATTTTCATAAAACAATATGATACAACTAAAATTAAATATAAAAAGGTTATATGTATCAAGATTTCAAGTAGGTAACAAACAATTATAGAAAGGAATCACGTATCAAACAAAAATTAAAATTACCTATATATAATTTGACAACAACAAAAATGCCACTAAAACTGACAAACTAAGCATAAAATAAAAGATTGTTTTAGATTTCACAACAAATGAGAGATAGGATTTAAAATAAATACATGACAACATCAATGCTGGTTTGGAAAAGATTTTGAAGTTAAATTAACATAAAATTTGAACGTGAAATACTTTGCGGCATAATAAAAGTACTATCGGGCATATACCAATTGAAAATATTTTTAAAGAAAGAAGAAAAAAAAATTTGCTAACGGAAGACATTATGTCTTTTGTATATATTTAGAGCATATTGGGTCTAATTGTGTTCGATAATACAAAAAACCATGGTATTTAAAATACTAGTTTGAATAATATGAATAATTATACATTGCACACAAATCAAATTGTTACTTCATAAACAATCACATTACATAGAACCATAAAGCAAGACGTAGTTACAATGTTTCCTTCTATTTCCTACAGAATGAATACGAAACCCGAAATTCCACCCAAACTACAAAAATTGAGAACATAGCACATAACATATATTACACCATTCATATTTTTTTTTCAAAAAATACTCTATATCTAGCATTCCATTTCCACTAAAATATTTAATATAAGAAAACTTCTTACAATAAAATCCAACATATGTCTAACATCAATTTTCACACAAAATACAACTAATCATTCAAAACATGACTTTTAAATATACTCTAAACGTGTAGAATTAAGATAGAAATCCATCTTGATATAGTTAAGTGTGCGCACTCATCACTTTATCAAGATTCTTTTTCTTTCTTAACACTTTTATCCTCATTCATAATAATCATCTTAACTCAAGTACAACCATAATTTTAAAGATCACATTGCCAAACATACAACTAGAAACATTTTGCCTACATCTTGAGACTAAATTTCAACAAAATATACACGTAGAAGAAACACAATAAACCCACTATCCTCATGTCATCATAAGGATGAACTACTCTAATACCAAATGTAGCATCCCATATTTTTCACATAATAAGAACTCTATCACACATGAGTTCTATAATAAGCCTAAATATAAATCTCCATACATTCATCAGAGTATTTCAAAATATACTTCTTACATGAGATTTAATAAAAATATTTTTATACAATCACAAAATTAAATAAACTAAAATCTCCATCAGCTTAATGAGGAGTCAAACCTCCTTTCAAATCATCTGCTGCTCACATGTAACACACGATCTTTGTAGATTTAAAAATAAAACAAACAGCACAAAAATTAGGGTAAGGTAGATGGTTTAAAGAAAAGTATATTCATAAATTAAATTCCTATCTCAACAAAAATACAAAGATCAAACTTCCATGATTCATCTCATACATCACATTGTCATTATCACATCTCTACAATAATTCATATCATATATATATTGACTCATAAACAAAGACACTTGACTCTCTACTACTGGAAGACTCGTGCATTGAGTTAGACTTAGAGGCTAGCACCTGCCAGATGACCCTTTCAACTATTAATCAACACAATCCCAAATGAACATAACCTCATCTGACAAGGTAAATCTATATATCTATCTTGACCAGCTCTTTCAAACTGTAGTCTCAATTAACTGGACCTCCTTAAACTCTCATCACTTGTTACCCTTCATCTATGTGACTCCAAGGTATCAGTAGAGTTAGGATATCTCCTTCTCGACAAATCTTCAAACAATGTGCATCCTAACAATCTCAACATGGGTATCTCCTTTTTTAAAGATACTATGTCTTTATCACCATTCCATATCATTCACAAACATTTATACTATATCATAACAAATAAACATTCATTCAATTTAATTCAAATTCATCCAATTCATACTCAATAAGACAAGTAATCACAATATCTATTAAAATCATTCAAACTAGTTTTCCTTACTTGTATAAAGTAGAGACCCTTAAAGGAGTTCCAAAAACCTAAAACCATGGGCAACCTAATATGTACCAAGAACTTCTGATAAATGATTAAACTACACTATTAGAATAATGGATCAATAGAAACTCATTTTGATGCCTCAGAGGACACATAAAAAATACCCCTACCAAGAATGAAATTGACCTAAAACTGACTCTGAGGAAGATGAGCAGAAAATAAAGTACTATACTCAAGAATCTTATTGAACACTCTTGCTCTACTTGACGCTAGAAATCTAATGGTGATCTCCGATCGTTAGTCTGATAAGGAAGGAATGTAGAGTTTACAGAGAAAATATACAAAAGGGGAAGAATTGCATTTGAGAGATGGATGATTTTATAAGAATGAAACCTGAATACATATATTCCTATTTATATAAAATTTTCTTTTTTTGTAAAAGAAAATATATTTAGGTGTCATCTTATTTATATTTAAAGTTAAATTATAGCTTTTAAACGTTTATAATCTAAAGTTATTTTCTAGGGTATTATATAATTAAGTATTAAGATGAAAGATTATATACTCTTTATGTAAATCTTAGAGCATCTCCATTGAAGAAGTCATTCTATGATATCACATCCACGATAGAATAACTCTTATTAATGTTTTTCTTTTGTTGAAAGAAATATATATTTTTATTATAGAGAATTATTTTTTTAATAAAAATCATGCTAGGTATAAAGTCATCATATTGAATTTATTTAAAATTAAAAAATAAAACAATATCATGAGGGTTAGACCAAACTCATGAAAAGAAAGAACTCGTAAAAAGAAAGAAACGAAACCACAACCATCAAACTAACCCACTAAAGTAAAAAAGTAAAAGCTGAGAACTAAGAAAAATCAATAAGAGAAGTCTATCTCTTAAATTCAAAAATAAAAATAATAAAAGAAAGAAAACCAAGATTATGAGACCACTAAAAAATATGGAAAAACACCTAGAGAACTTAGGAAGAAATAATTTCACCATCGTTTCTTCTTTATATTAAAAGAAATATTTTCTTTAATTCTTATGATCTTAAGTTTTATTTTCTACGCTTTTATACGTGTCATATACTATGTCATAATTCTCATAGGAAGATGCTCACATGACATAAAAAAACAAAACTATGTAAGAATAAAAAATTATTTCTCTATCTTAAAAATATATATATTTTTACAAATAACCAAATATTAATAAAAATGTGAGGCATAAGCTTTTGGAATGAGTAAAAATCATAAAATGATTTTAAAAATAATAAAATTTATAAAAATTAAATTAAAACCTAATAAAATAACTCATGTAATGAAAATCCTCGAACATGGAAAACAATTTATTTGTTTCATGTAAAGAGTCTTGAGATTTGCACTCGTGGATATCATGATATTCCATAACTTTGGAACTGATGCATGTGTAAAATGCACAAAACTACAAATGAGAATTGAAAAATATTTTAGTTAAAAATAAAAGAAATCATTTCACATTATTTTAACATATCATATTATTAAAAGTGAGTATAGCGTTAATAATCAAAGATAAAAAAAATTTGTGGAAATTTAAAAGTTATAAAAATATATTTCTAACTTAATGGAGTTTGTATTAAGAAAGAAATTTAAAGAAGTGAATTTGAATTGATTCGAGATAAAAGTGTATAAAGTTATTTGGATTAAAAGAAAGATAGTCAGATTTGTCAAGAAAGTTTATGAAAATTTATAAATAATATGATAAGTATAATAATTATTTTAATATATAAAATTATAAAATTATTTTTATAATTAAAAATAAAATATATTTTTATTTAATATAATTGATAAGATATTTAAAAAATAACTCTAAAATATTAAATTACATAATTATTTTTAAAATAAAATTTAACTTATTATAAATATTAATTTGATTGAAATTGATTATCTTTAAAAAATATAAAATTAAAATTTTTAAAATAATTTCACTATTAAATTTAAATTTATTATTATTTTATAACAATAAAATAATTATTGTTGTACAATTTATTTTCGTTTTAAATATTTATTTTTATTAAATTATAATAATATTTATATTTCATTAACTATTTTATTAATAATATTATTAAAAATTTTATTATAAACATTTATATAATAAATTTATATATATATATATATATATATATATATATATATATATATATATAATTGATTATATTA
>Ga0099824_1007791_pt1 | contig 13998 bp, 5 predicted proteins | sample SiratrowhiteBW_FD_76837 | JGI IMG/M metagenome (GOLD analysis project Ga0099824, IMG submission 76837) | Root nodule microbial communities of legume samples collected from California, USA - Siratro white BW | ecosystem: Host-associated > Plants > Roots > Nodule | place: USA: California... | reverse complement strand
TGTGAACTTCTGATAATAAAATTTAAAAAAAAAAAAAAAACAGAAAAAAAAACCTTCTTTGAAAATTGATACCATGAAGAGAAAAGTGAACAGAGATTTGACAGTGGTGAGGAGAGTGTGAACTACCAAAGCCTCCCCCAAGTGGTGCTGAAAGGTGACAGTCTGAACCTCCATTGTTTCTGCTATGGCTCAAATTTGCTTTAGCAATTAACCATGAAACCCAAAATATAAAGAGAAAGGTTACAAGAACTATCCGGGGGGAAAAGGGGTTGGTAAAGTTAGGGTTTGGGATTCAAATTGATGTCGCTATTTCCAATTATTTCATGCCACGTTGTCTGTAGAAACATCAGATAGTATACAAAAATATTTCATTAGAACAAATTAAATTGAATAAATGAATTCAAATTTTGTATTAATTATTTATAATATTTTATTTTTGTATAAAAAATATTTCAAATTTACTTTCACTGAGAACTTGATAAAATTATGTTTTAGTTTTAACAATTTCAATTACCCATAAATTAATTAAAATCAATTTTATAAAATAAATAGCATCCAAACTTAAAATAAAATTATAAACAGTATTTTAAACATGTTTTATAAAATTATTTTGTTATTAAGGATTAAGGATGTTATATAATTTTGATAAAAAAAGGTTAATATGTAATGTGAAAATTTGCACAAGCAAATAACTTCTTAAATTGATGAAGACCTGAAATAAAATCACCAAAGAAACAAATTGTTCCTTTCAAAAAATAAAAGAAAGAGCAAGCAAATGTATGGATCCGTGAGGAATTCTTTTAAAGATTGTTTTACTTTTACTATTATTAATTCATGAATATACCTAATACAAAATAGGTTTAAAGATTTATTCAAATCAAGATTGATTAACTTAATTTTTAAAAATGAATTGTCTGTAATTGATTGATTTCACATATTCTTGTGAATACATATTTTTATAGCTAATAAAATTATGCTATCACTAGTGATTGGGCAAAATTGTTTAGATTTATTATTTACATGTTATATGAATTTATATTTTTGAAAAGATAACTGATTTAGTAAAATATATTAAAGACGACGTGAGAGTTAATCTTAATTCTTATATATACTACTATTTTTTTAGAGTGAAATTTAGTTATTATTACTAAAATTAGGTTTTATATTATATAAAAAAAATTATAAACTGTTCTTGTTGGGTCTATAAAAGGCGTTTTTTTTTTTTATGGTGACAATCTTCAATTTGAGTGTTAGGTTGGCTGTTTCTTATTATAAGAGAATTTTCTGATGTAAAATTAAATTTTTGAAAATCAAAAATTAATGTATGATTAGGAATAAAAAGTGTCTTTCTTTTATAACTTATTGTGTCTTTTATAAACTTGAAAAATAATGTAGCTTTAATAAATTGATTGACATTTCACCTATAGTATTGTCAAAATTATTACAGAACTAATGTCAAAATTATTAGACTACTTGAAGATAATTTTGTTATAATGTACTTTTTGAACGATAAATACTCAGTTCAACCAAAGAGCTATGTACTATATTTAAATTTTAAAAATTTACAACAATTAAAATAATTAATAGTTAAAGATCTATCATAAAATATATATAATATAAATTACTATTCAAATTATATTTGTCAGAATCATTTGACACCATATGTTGAGCTTAGAACAAATTAAACAAATAAATTACCTAAGTAAGAAAATGTGTGTATATTAGTTGTAATAAATAAATACATTGTTTCATAAATAATAACAAATAATATAAGCAGATGCTTTTAAAAAAATGAAAAATTACTATTGTATAACTTTAACCTAAAAAAAATCATGGATATCAACTTCATCAATTAATCATCAAGTTAGATATGATAAATAAATGATAAGAAATAAATAAAGTTAGATATGATAAATAAATGAGTAAGAAATAAATATATTATGATGATTCACTTAATAACCTTATCTGTGAGTAATGTAAGTTAATGATAATAATATTTTTTAATATGTAAATTAATGATAACAATATTTTTTAATTAGAAGTGGTAACAGGATTCAAAAAATATTTTTTTATCGGAGGAAATGAGTTTAATGTAAAGATGAAAATGAATTTAAATTTAGATTTCATTTGATGTGTGTTATGGTTCATTTAAGAAATTTTACAAACAGTATTTTTGAGCAGTGGTTGGTTGTTGGATCGTAATTTTTTAGTGGATGGTGGTTTTTTTGGGTAGCAGTGATGTGTGATCTTTTTGTGAGGTGCTGGCTTCCGATTTGGGTAGTAGTGTAGTTATGGTTTTCCCTGCTCACTTTCTTTCCGTCTAAATCACCTCTTCCAATAAACTTTGAAATCTTTTTCTTTTGACAACAATCCTCCAATTCGAGCTCCTTTCGTCTCTCTCCCAATGACTTTGACTTTTATTATACTCGTTCACTCATTTAACTTTTCACTCCCTGCAAAAGTTCACTCATTTTTTTTGCTTGAAAATTCTTTTGAAACAAAATACAATAATATAAGTTTATCATTTTTCACTCAAGCAGTGATTGTTAGATTAGGTTTGTAACATTCCCACTACTGCTTAATTATTTCTTATTTAATTAAAATCAGTGAATAATTATTTTTTTTATTTTTTGTAAAATAAACTTTTTATATAAAGAGTAAAAGTCCTTATATCATTTCATAAATATAAAAATGTCTCTCTTCTCTTTTCTCTCCCCTCTCCTTCCTCCCTTTCACTCCTCTTTTAGTGTCCGTTTGGTTGAACTGATTTGAAAAGATTTACTATTCAAGAGAATGGATTTGAGGGGATGAAGGTTGTTTGGTTGACCTAATTTGAGAGGATAGATGATGAGGGATTTGCAGGATGACATATTCCCTTATAAGAAGAGATTTGAAGGGATGAAACTTGAAATTACAAAATAGCTCTTATAAATAAGGTGAAAATTGCCAAATACCATTGTAAACATATATAACATTTAATGGTATCATATATGTGTTAATAAGAATATTTAATTTTGAATAATTAATTTTAATTAAATGTTATCTATTAATATTCTTTATGTTAAATTTATGTACACATTTTATTTGTTTTAGTCAATTTAAGTAGACTGTTTATATACTTTTTATTATAACTTATTAATATTTTTATATAAATAAAATAAGAATTCAAAAAATTCATATTTAATCTCTTAAAAATATAGTAAAAAAAATTAATTTTTTAAGTAAGAGAATTAATAAAAAAGTAAATTTAAAAAACATTGCAAGCTATTTTCATTTAGACTAATAACTTTAAAAGTTTCAATTTAAATAAAATGTAAAAATAATTTATACTTACAAAAATAACAGTAAATTTCAATAAAAAAAAGTACTTTAGATTGCAAAATTTTTTTTTACAGATTTCAGTAAATTATAATTTAGACTAAATTGTATATTTTAATAGAATAATAAATTTGTGATTTTATTGCATTATTTAGGATTTATGTTTAATTTTAAATAATTTAGAAGATGTGTTTTAAATAATTTTAATAATTTTTTTATATTAAAATCAATTTAATCCAATTCATTTTAATTTTTTACCATCTTATTTTATAAGGGTTAATTAGTATTTTCATAAATATATAAATTAAAAAAATAAAAACAAATCTATAACATGTGTCAAATCATTTCCAAACTTTCATAATCCATCTCCTCAAACCCCTTCAAATTTTATCATCCATCCCTTAATCCAAACAACCCTTTTATCCTCACACAATCTACTCAAATCCCTTCAAATCCATCCCTTACCAAACAAAGCCTTATAGTTATAGTTTTTCCTTTTAATGCAAGTAAATTTTTTTACCCATATGCTTTTATCTTTTTTACTTAATTATTTTTCCCTTCTGAAACTTATCTAAGCTTTACACACACAGGTCACTTGTTATCTTTTTTAAATGATTCTTTAATCATTTTTTAATTAAATATTTTATTTTAATTAAATATCTTTATGTGTGTTAATAATTTTTATTATTATTTTTTTCGTTTTATTTAATCACAAATTTCTTTAAAACACTTAATGTGTTTTTTATTTAAATTTTATCTAAAATATAAAATATTTTTAAAATGAAATTTTTTAACATAAATTAAAATTTCAAAATTTTCTAACTTTTGCTTTAACATAAGATAATTAATATATTTATTTAAAAATAAGGATGTTACAACCTTTTTCAAATGATATTATTTGAGTAATTCTTAAAGTATTTTTTTCCAAAAGGAAAAATGGGTGAGTAATGAAAAAAAATCAAAGTAGATATAAAATAATAAAAAAGGTAATAAATGAAGGAGAGTGAGAAAGGGGTGGTGAGTGAACAGAGGAGTGAGAGAGAGAGAATGTCTCTATTTTAATTTAGGCAAAACACACATAACTTAAGTACAACTAGTTTATTACAATCTACAAGTTGTTTAATAAATGAGTCAAGTATAAACATTTCTGTTTAAAAAACTGTTTTGAATTTTTGTAAACGTGACCCTTGACAGAAATTATCATTTATATTCTCTTAATTGTAATATATATATATATATATATATATATATATATATATATATATATATAAAATTTAGAAATAAAAAAGATATCAAATCATCTTTAATTATTTTTATTAATTTTACTTTTAATTATGATATTTCTTGATCATAATTATAAAAAAAAAGGTAAAACATTCTTTTTGATTTTATTTAGAAATTTATTTCTTTAAAAAAAATTCTAAACTCGATATGATTTTGACTGGAGCTAATATATCATGTTATATTCTTAAGAAGGAAATTAATAAAGGACAAAAAAGTCTTAGGAATATTATACAATTTTGGTAAAACAATATTATTTTTTATTTCAATGGAAAAAACATACTATGCAATACAATGCAACATGGAATGTTGCACACATAATTTGTTCTTATCAAAATGAGTATAACATTTTGAGATAGAGTAAAACTGGTTTTGAGAAATTTAAACTTCAATCAAGTTGTATTTTCTTTAACAATGATTACAAAGCTTTAAATATTTAAATATTTTGATAAGAATTTTCAAAAGCTAAAAATATACTTATATACAATCTAAGTATTGAATTGATATTGATTAGTAAAGTTTGATAGTGTATTAACAATTAAAATTAATTTCATATTAAGACAAACCAATAAAAAAACTGTGTTTTTTGTGCATTATTCTTCTTATACATTTTTTTTAGATATCACGTCTAGTATTGAAAAGTGTCTATAGCTTTTAAATATATATTATTTTCAACATCATCATTTATCTTTTTAATGAAAAATTACACTGTTTAACAACCAATGAAAGATAACTTTTTAAAATTAAATTTTAATAGGTGATATGTTATGTCAAGCATGATATTTTATTAGAGTTCTTTTAGTATGATAGTCCGTTTTCTCTTTTAAGAAACAACAAATATTAGAATGTTGTTTCTCAAAAAAGTCTTCAAAATTTCTAAAACCCAATTTAGCTTTTCTCTTCTATTTTCTACGAGGATACGTATACCTTTAAAAATGTCTTTGTGGAGGTTTCACATGTCTCTACGTTGTTGGCTCTCATGTACTGAAATTATATTATCCAGACAATCAAATTCCATACGTAGGAGTGGGTCGCGTATAATTAGAAAAAAAAAACATATTAAGATAAGATTAGTTAGTAGTCCAAAATTAAAATATTTAGTTCAAAATATACTAATTATTCTTTTTAATAGTTATTTAAAATCATGACTTAAGCAATCTAAAAAATGACAATACATTAAAATCTTAGTAAAATAAAAGTTACCACACCTCTCAAAAAGTTACTATGCTAATTTTATCATACATGATAACGTTTATTTCATAGGTAATCATGTTTAACTCAACGCCGTCTTTACTCAATTTCACTAACATTTTCTTGCAATAACAAAAATGGTTTTAAAAATATAAAACATATTGTTATAACTTTTTATTCAAAATTATTGTTATTATTATTACTACCCAGACCCGACCCGACCCGACCCGAGTGTAAAGACGAATAAGAATAGGGCGTACTTAATTCACTTAAACGGCGGAGAACGAGAAGAAAAAAGAGCGTTTTGGAATCTTAGAAAATGTTGAGAAGAAAGCCAACAAAAATCGAAGTCAAGATCGAAGACAAAGAAGAACTCGAGGAAGCTCGCCGCCGCAACGCTTCCGTCGCCACTGCCACCACCACCACCACCGCCACCGCTGGCACGGCCTCTCTCCTCCGCCAGCTGGATCGCGGCGGCGAAGATCCCGCTTCCAAGGCGCATCGCATCGGCCTCTCCTCGTAAAACCCTAACCTCAGTCTCCCTCCTTTCTTCCCCAATGGAGGTCGAAGTGAAGCTGCGCCTTGCGGACGCCAACGCCCACCGCCACGTCACCACCCTGCTATCCCCCTTCCACGTCGTCACCCACCGCCAGCAGAACCTCTTCTTCGACGGCGCCGCGTCCGAGCTCTCCGCACGCCGCGCTGTGCTGCGCCTCCGCTTCTACGGTGACGACGAGCGGTGCGTCGTTTCGCTGAAGGCGCGGGCGGTGCTGGTGGACGGCGTGAGCCGCGTGGAGGAGGACGAGGAGGATCTGGACCCGCGGGTCGGGCGCGAATGCGTTGCGGAGCCTGGGAAGCTGGGATCGGTGGAGTCTAGAGTTTTGCGGAGGGTGAAGGAGGAGTTTGGAACTGAAAAGGGGTTTGTAGGGTTGGGAGGGTTTGGGAATGTGAGGAATGTGTATGAATGGAAGGGATTGAAATTGGAGGTGGATGAAACTAAGTTTGACTCTGGGATTCTCTACGAGATTGAATGTGAGAGTGCTGATCCTGAAGGAGCTAAACGGCTCCTTGAGGAGTTCTTGAAGGAGAATGAAATTGATTATTCTTACTCTACAGCCTCCAAATTTGCCATCTTTCGATCTGGGAAACTGCCTTAGTGAGTGAAATTTGTGTACTTCTGAGTCATTCTATGCTCTTGCTGTTAAGAGTTTAAGAATAAAACAAACTCATGTCATTTGAGTTGCTACTATTATGATTTTGAAGTGTGGATGTTTGATTTATTGTTTTTATATTGCAAGTAGATTGGTCTTTCATTGGTTCTAAAATAATGCTAACTCTTACGTAACTAGTAATTTTGATACGCATCATTGCCGCAATTTATGTTAAGACATATCTTCTCCTTTTGTTGTTGAGTTGAAGACTGTGTTTATGCATGTACTGCTTGGTTCTAAGAAGAGGATAGAAGGGTAGAGGGAAAATAAACTAATTTACCATTATGTATTTAGGATTTAGAATGTTTAAATGCAAGTTGATACAAGTATTTTGCTTCAGGTTTAAAGGCAAACTTAATCCTTAATCCTAGGATATAGTCTTTCATTGCTCATCTAAGTAAAGATCATGATCTTGATAGTAACAGTAATATATATTCAGTTAGGAGAAGAGCTATTAGTATTGTGCTCCTGTGATGTGTGACTTGTCTTGGGGGATCAGATTAATTACAAGCAAGCTAGCGCTAACAATATGCTTGCCACTGATGTCAAATTTACCTTAGTCATACTAAGGAGTAATAGAAGAGATTCACTAAATAGAAGTAGAACTCGAATAGCTTGTAGGATAATTTTGTCTAAAATCATGTTATTGTTGCAGAGACTAATGGGGGATGTGATAAAAAAATTAAATGTTATGTGTTTATGATGAAAATAAACTAATTTACCATTCATTATGTATTAGGATTGAGAATGGTTAAATAAGACTTAATACAATTATTTTGCTTAATGTTTGAAGGCAAACACAAACTGAGAAGATGCATGGTCCTGCTGTTTTTGTCTTGTGAAACAATGCTTAATCCTTGGGTTTATCATTGCCGCAACTAAGGAATGGATGCTTCTATACATAGCTCTAAGCCAGGGCAGTTTGTTACTTCTGTCTTTTCTTTCTCTGTTTCAGCGCTTTGCCTCAGTGTCCTAGTCAGAATAGGTAAGGGCAAGAGGGAGACAACAGGAGTTAATTTTGTTGAGGGCTGAATGGAAAAAGAATTCGAGGTTGTTCTGAGCCTATGAGAAACTGCTATGCTTTTCTACTAAGCTGGGTTACGATATCAGTACGAATATTTGTATTTTAAGAAATAGGTATATACATATCTTTTAATTTAAATCATATATACTATATAAAAGATTATATATAATGATATTATTTTAAATAAAAACCATACATAAATTATAGACAAAATTTATCAATTTTATAAGAGTTAGATTAAAATATAATAAATTAAAAGGAGTAAATTATTGAATTAAAGGAAGTTAAAAATGATAATCATATGCATAATTGTAAATAGTGAAACAAAAAAGAAATTTGGGTAAATAGTGAAACAAAATAGAAATTTGGGAATAGTAACGGAGGAGTGAAAATGAGGAGATGTGTCCCTACCAGATATGAATTTCGGATAAAATGGATATTCATAATTTTGGAAAAGTATATATTAAGCATACAATAAAGACACAAACTTTCTTAATTTTTTCTTCTCTTTCCTCTCATTTTAATAACTTTTATAATTGAAAAAATACAAAAAAAAATTATTATATCTCATTTTTTTTACATAATACTTTATTGTAATAAAATATTAAAAAAACGTTATTCCATTTGGTTATTTTTATATTTTAGGCTATCTGGACATGTTTTATACTATGCTATAGAATTAAGTTTTTTTTTTCCAAGACATCAAATAAGTGGAACTGTGTAAAACATTATGCTAAATCTGTTGTTAAACCAAAGAAATAACATTCTATAACAAATAATGAACTTATTAATTTAAAATAGTATTAATAATGATATTAAAAGTTGAAATGAAAGTGCTTTTCAAATTATCACATTACTTCAAAACATTCATAAATCACTCCTTGTATATAACACATAAATTTAAGAACATTTCACTAATAAAATTGGTAAAATACTTAATTTAATTACTTCAATCCTATACCATTGATTTTTTTTTTCTTGTAATTTTTTTTATTGTGTTTTCGTTGTTTAAATTTTGATTGTACCTTTTTTTTTTTCTGTTAATAGATAATTTATTTCTTCTGTAGTTCTTTGTCCAAAGTATTTAACAAAATTTTAAGCATATGTACTTTAACATTAATTAACCCTCTTAAAAGGCTACAGTCAGCTAGAGGTGGGGAATTTGGGACTCATAAGGAATTTGAATAGTTGAATATGACCATTGTACATGTGCATTACTGACATTTCTCTTATATTAAAGTTAAATAAAACCGCAAGATACCCTACTCACTCAATATTCATCTGGTTTTACTTTGTATACAATTGGGTTTCAATAACCATAACTATGATACCACTAAATGATATAGGCAAAAATTAACTCAAATAACAGACATAAATTGAACTTTTATATGTGGAGACAGCTCCACTTGAAAGTTGAAAGAAACTTTTGTTCAGAGAACTAAGACTGGCTAGGACATATATATGGCAGAAAAAGAAAACACTGTACCATCTACAATTTTACTTCCTCTTCTTAGCAGGTGGCTGTGGAACCTCTTCTTCCTCTTCTTCATCTTCATCCTCTTCCTCATCCTCATCTTCTTCATTATCTTCATCACCATCATCATCATCGTCATCATCTTCACCATCACTTCCACCTGCACCATTGGCCTCGGGATCATCATCAGGCTCACCCTCTTCTTCACCTTCACCTTCACCTGAGAAGTCCTCGTCTCCTTCGTCATCGTCCTGGTCATTTGTGTCGTCATCATCTTCTTCCTCCTCATCTTCATCTGAATCACTAGCATCCTTGTTCAAAAGGTAAGTATGTTTTCCCTTGTAGAGATCATCAAAAGGAAACCTGAGAAGAATCGGCATACATCAGAACTGCAAAGGTTTCCAGACATAAAGCATAACTATATTCTCCAAAGTGTTGCTTAAACTTATTCTCACCTTCCATCTATTGGGGTCAATTCAGGGGTGATGTCAGTCAGCAGAGATCCGGCGGTCTGGGAAACAAACAGACATAATCATTTGCACCCACTTCTATATGAAAGCTTGAACTACACTAATGTGTCCCATAAAAATGAACCAAAAGGTAGAACACAAACCAAGCTCATGACATACACAAATCATAACCCGTGGCCTAATTATTATAAGGACTTATTATTACAATAAGAAGCTTTATGAGTAGCTTCCCAAGCAAGCAGTCATGATGCAAACTGAGCTCCGGAGATCACAGTCCCCTACTGGACACAAACATGGTCATACAAAGACAAAGACAGAGAAAATAAAATATCCATGTCTATTTTCACGCACACAATGCAGAATATAAATTTAGCACAATTCAAGGAGAAGAAATTTCAAAACGAAAAAAATATAACTAGAACAGGCACAACTCACATGAAACCCCACATTAACAAACTGTCCTACTGTTAAGCTTTGTAAATATACTGCTAGAATCGTAGGTTAATTTCTTGAAGGAAATGTCTAGTCCATGTGATGTTTCTATGGAACATCAGGTTCTAAGGTATCGGTGAGCATGATAGAAACAGGTAAGGCTTTACACACAGACAAAGACACGCAACACTTAAAGCAAATCAGGCAAAAAAAGAACCAATGCAGAAGACATTAGGTTTAACGTAAAAAGCAATCTTAATCAAATAATAGTAATTCGATTGCTTTTAATTTGATCTGAACAAATAAATGACAAAGATGATATTTTAAGCACTCTATATTAACAAAAAAACAGCATTGGCTTACACGAAACAACAAACAAACTGTCATTCTTTCGCACCTGACTAATTTTTTTTTGGTTTTGAACACAGATAAACAGACCAACCTCTGTAACCAAACACAACCAGCAGTCTAGTAGCATCAAGGAACAACAATTATGAATAGGGTTTAGCTGCAACCAAATCAGACCCCAATCCGCACAAAAAAAAAAAAAAAAAATCTACTTTACACGCTTTCCCCCACCCGAATGAAAAAAAAAAAAAAATCACTACAAGCTCCCATTGACTTTGACCACACCATATAAAGGTAAGATTTCAGAAAAAGAAAAATCCCTAAATTCCTCTGAAGACAAGAAGTAAATGAACGAAATAGATGTTAAAAGTCCTGCTAGTAGAACAACTTTCGATGAACCCGAAAGAAATACGAAAGAGCATGCGAATTATTGAATAGAAATACCAATTGTTCACGCGGTTAATGACAATTACACAACATGCGCATTACAAGACTTAAAATTAAAAGGAGAGGGTTTGAAAGGAATACCAGAATGAGAAAGCAAAGGAGAGATTTGGCGGCGAGAAGAATTGTGTCCACCGCTATGGCCTCCACAGCAAAGGCGGTGCGCATGCTCTTCTCCACCGTGATGAGAGAAGATAACTCCTCCATAGTAGTAAACTAAATATTCAGAAATAAAAAGGAATGGAAAACGAAAAGAGAGAAGAACAATCTGAAAGACAGTGAAGAGAATGCAAGACTCTGACTCTGAAAGTGAGAGAAAGAAGGAGTTCGGTCCGGTTAAGATAAACCCTTGGTTGGTCCAGTTAGGGTTTTTGACGACAAAAATTGCTTATGTCACCCCCAATGTTAAATAATACTTGGCCAGGGTTATTACACGAGAAAAAGAAAAAACTTTTTATGTATTTAATATATAAGGATAAAATTTCTTATATTTAAAAATGCAGAGCTCTAACCACCGTTTGAATATATGAATAAATAATTTAACCAATGTCAACAGATTTAAAAAAAACATTACTATTTTGGTGCAATAGACGTTTGATTTGTTCGGACCAAAAAATAATTTTCATAAAAAAATTACACGGAAACTAATTTTAGATTGTAGGAAAGTCATTTCACTTTTGTTGTGGAAAGTATTTATAGAAAAATTGTTTGAATAAAGTTATGGGTAATTTGAATATAATGGTTATGGGAATGCATGAAAAATAGAGGGTGAATAAGGTTAAGAAGAAGAGGGAATAGGGATAGGAATAGGAATAGGAAGAGAATCGAGTCACAATCAGACCAGGTGGCGTGGCGTGCGGTGGTAGAATCATAACTATGAATAGACTCCTCGCTCGCATCAAATCTCAATTGTCTCTTTGATTCCTTTGTATCGTCCTGAGAGGGTCAACAGGGACGGCAATGACCCAAACCCTCTCTTTCTCTCTCCATACCGCTTCTTCGCCTTTGCGGAAAAACCCTAGAAATTAACCAACCAATTCTCTTTTCTCCATTCCCCGATTTTCTATAATTTTATAATTTTCGTTCAATCGCCAAGCCCTCCCTCCAAGTCAACGCGGGAACCCCTCAATCCGGTTTCGAAAATCTCGATCTATGTCATCCGAGATCGAGGTCGTCGAGGAGGTGCAGTCGCGCGATGAGCAATCGTCGGCGTCGGGCGGCGGCGATGGCGTGCCGGAGGAGAGCCTCCGGAACGACGTGTACACGGCGGCGGCGTACGGGGATTTGGAGAAGCTGCAGAGATTGGTGGAGCAAGAGGGTTGCCCCGTCACCGAGCCCGATGGGTTGGGTTACTACGCGCTTCAGTGGGCTGCACTTAACAATCGCACTGCCGCTGCTCAGTACATCATTGAGGTTCTTTGATCGGTTTGTTGAATTGCGTTTGCTTTCTTTTGCTTCTTGAGCTTGTCCCTTGGTTTCACCCTTTGTTTGCTCTTGCGTCCTTTATGCCTCCGTTGTTTTGGCATTTACTATTAGTGTTTCTTTTACTCCAATAATAGAAAATAAAAATGTAGGAGTTAGTTACTCCTTGTTGTTGGTTGAGGAGGGCTGTAGATGTAGAAGAGAGGATGATTTGATGATGAGGGTCATGCTTTTGGTTTGAATTTGTTAAAGTAGCTTAGCGAGCTCGTTCTGGCTTGTGTTATGAAATGGCTTGGCTTGTTTGTGGTGGAATTGAATGCATGAATTGAAATTTGGCTTGATAAATCGTGTGGAATTGGACCTTTTTCTCTTTCCGTGGATGCGGCGTACGAAATTGAGTGGTTGGTTTGTGGTTGGCAGCATGGGGGAGATGTAAATGCAACGGATCATACTGGCCAGACGGCCCTACATTGGAGTGCAGTTCGGGGTGCTATCCAGGCTGCTGAGCTTTTACTTCAGGAGGGTGCTCGAGTGAGTGCTGCAGATATGAATGGTTATCAGGTAGATTGATCTGAATGTTTTAATCTTTATTAAAGTGATTTCTGGTGGGGTAAAGCGATTGAAGTATGTTTTTAGCTCTTATACCTGGTTGTCTGCATCGGGTTACATCTGTGAAATTGGTAGTGTAGGGTTATTGTTTTACTTGAAGCACATGCGTGCAGCTGTAAATGTTGTTTACTAATTATGATGTGCTTGGACTCAGACAACGCATGTTGCTGCACAATATGGTCAGACATCTTTCCTTTACCACGTTGTTTCAAAATGGAATGCTGACCCTGATGTCCCTGATAATGATGGAAGAAGCCCCTTGCATTGGTAATAAAAGATCCGCCGTTCAGTCTTTCTTTCTATTGAAATGGATGTTTTACCTTTTCTATTTGTTCCTCATTTCTCTGTAGTCAGGCGGCTGTGTTGTTTGACACTATTTTTTCTGATTTATGATGCCTTCTTTTCTTCAAGCAAACTGCAAGTGTTGTTGGTTTGTTATTTTATTTGGTAGAGTTAAGTCAGAACACTATGTAGGGAGCTGTGCCCAATTAGCCCAAGTTGAAAAATCTTTTAAGCCTAGAGGGTCTTAATTGTTCTAATGCGTAATTGCTTGTTATAAACATTGTGAAATTTCTCTTGGCACATTTTCCATTTAATATTACCCAGCATGAAGTATTATTTTGGAATTAAAAGGCCAAGTGACATGTGGACTACTTCATTTCTGTTACATTTGTAAGCATGTTCATTATATTTATCCTTGGAATTCTCTCAATTATACATTGGTCATATCATCATCCAATTTGACTCCGTTTTTTTTTTTTTTTTTTTTTTTCC
>Ga0099824_1007790_pt1 | contig 13999 bp, 14 predicted proteins | sample SiratrowhiteBW_FD_76837 | JGI IMG/M metagenome (GOLD analysis project Ga0099824, IMG submission 76837) | Root nodule microbial communities of legume samples collected from California, USA - Siratro white BW | ecosystem: Host-associated > Plants > Roots > Nodule | place: USA: California... | reverse complement strand
ACAATCTCGTCCTCAACATCAATCTCAAAGTAATCAATAAACTTTGATAACATTGTCACATAGGGGATGCGATACTTTAACTTCTTGCCCACTTTGAACAAGTGATCACGGATAACTTGAATCTAGTTGACTCTGATTTTGGACGTGATGTAGTACATAAGAATCAAGTCTTCCTCAGTCAAGGTAGCATGATTGAAGCCTCTTGGTGTGAGTATCCAGATGACAATGTAGGCCAGAATTCTTGGTATTGCTGCTAAACCACCAACATTATAAGTTCTGGGCACAGAGGACTGATCTCTAAGGCAAGATTTGTAAAACTGCACCTTGTTGAAACTTCCCAGATCAACAGAGTTTCCCCTGGTTACAACAACTCCTTCATTATTCAAGCTTGTGACATTCATCCAGACATCCTCATTGATACCAAAGTAGATTCCTTTCACCTGTGAGTATACGCACTCATCATCATACCACATATTTGTTAGAAAAACCTTAACCAAATCTGGATATGTATTTCCAGTCAGGTTCAGGTATTGATCCAACTTCTAAAATTTCAACATACTTCTTACTTCACCCAGTTTTTCTTCTTTAAGCCAATCTAGGCTTAACATCTTTGGAGAAATGATTATCTTCCTATTGTAGAGGTTGTAGTAGTCGTCTATACTTTCCTGGTTTCCGTAGAACCACCTCTCAACATAATCACACTCATTTGGTTCATCGGAACCAGCATTCTTAACTACGGCCAACTTTGTTCTCTTTCTCGGGTTGGATGATGATGCCATTTCGAATGTACGGATTTGAAATAGAATGGATTCCCACACAGAACAAGTAGTATTAGTGAAGTGGTGTGTGAATGTATGCATGTTCAGCTAACAATATAAAGACAGATTAATGCACTACACCCTAGAGCACAGATTGACAGTACACTGCACAACATCAAATCCCAACAGATTCAGATAGTACACGCTATCAGCATTCTAACAAACTGGGATACTTAGCTTTGCAGAGATTCCCTTAAAAACAACTTTCGACTTGTTGACTGCCAGTACTTCAGCGCCCCGTGGAGTCCTGGAAACTCTCTCTCTTCACACGTTGAGCATCACCTTGGTCAATTTTGTCTTATTCGGTCAACAACTTACTGTTTCGCAATTAGCTTGGTTCCAGTCTAACTGATTCGGTTACGCAACCCCATTCTTAGAAATGAATTGGGGATTATTGATTTGAAAAAAATTAAATAAATCAATCAGCCTTAGGATTTCAAAAGTTGGAGAAATTTGTAAGACTATCAGGGAATGTCTATCTTGATTTAGTCAAAGTGTTTCTAAAAAACATGTGGTATAACGAGGAAACAATCTATTCACAAGTTAAGAGAGTCGACATTTGCATAAATCATGAAGTCTGGCTTCCTGTTGATAGACTATGCAATGCTGGAATCCCAGTTGGAAGAAGCCATGAAGTTAGTCTAAAAGGATTCAATAAGCCACAGTTTTTCAGGTCCTGCTTGTGGTACTAGAACACTAAGTCCAGGAGTTACTCAGTTAAAGGGCTTTCTGTCATGCTAAGAATCCTTGCCTTCATTGTGATTTGGTTGCTGACACCAAGGGGATTCAACCATGCTGTGTTGACTGAAGAAGACCTTATGCTCATGTACTGCCTGATGGGAAAGATCAAAGTTAATTGGGTCAGTGTCATCAAGGAACACGTTATCAAAATAAAGAGGAAGGTCGAATTCAGGATCCCTTATGTTGTTCTCATATCACACTTCATTGACTACTTTGAAATTGACACTAATGGAGAAGTGGTGGAACTGGTCAAAGCACACAATGAAGTCACTAAAACAACACTTAGCAAGATAGGACTTATCAAAGTCAATGATGATCAACGAATATGCAAAGTTGACTATGATAGTGCTGATGAACAACCTGCTGAAGAAGAAGAAAGCGATGTTACTAATGCTGATGAGGGACAAGATGATCCCATGATTGATGCTCCACCCAGTGGATATGAAAATTACTTTGCTGTTTTTGAGGAACGAATGATGACACAATTGCATACTATGCACGAAGAGGAAAGAAGCCATCATCAATAGTGCGAGACAAGGTTTCAGAATATCAAAGGCACCCTTGAGGATGTGCAATTTAAATTAGGCTAGATGTTCGACAGCCCAGACGAATGAGCTATTTCTTGCATATTTTGTTCTTCATCTCACTTTGATGAATGCAAAGGGGGAGAAGTAGGTCTGGTGTGTTGGTTGTGTTGGTTCTTGGTCTAGTATTGGTGGTGTGTGCATTAGATGCATAGAGTAATATTGTTGTTGTTCTATCTGTTTCAGTTTGTTGTTTTTATTTCTATCCTGCTTCTTGTGTCTCTTGCTGGTTGATCCAACTTCTACCTAGATGATCCTTTAATCTTGTTAGTAATCCGTCCAAATATGTGTAAATCTGGCTGATTAAGTAATTCTCATCTATTGCCCGGATATATATGTATCTTTATATGAATGGAATGTGGTTTATGTGTTTAGTTCAAAATGATTTTGTTTTCTAACACTATTTCATTTTCATTATTTTAAACGAGGCAATGGAGTATGGGGGAGCAATTGCATGATTACAAGAAAGTCGGATCTGAACTGGTTGGAGAATCATGAGGAATTATAATTAATTGTTTCAGTTCAATCAGTCAGTTTTAGCTTTTGCTCTGAACGTGATGAATTTACAGATTACTAATCAATTGTTCTAGAGTTTAGTTTATTCAAGATTGAAGAGATGTAAGTTAACACACAATTGTTTACTTTCATCAAATTGGGGGAGATTGTTAGCACCAAGAGTTGCGAGAGGATTTCATGAAATCAACAAGTGAATGAATTCTAAAGAATCAAGAGGAATGCAAAGAGAACCATGAAGTTTGATGAAGCTTTTGGTCTTAGACTTAGGCTCTGTGATTGTTTGTGAGTTTTGATCTTGATATAAAATCATATGTTGCATGTTTCATAAGTCATAGTAAGTTCCAAAGTTAAAATTGTTTAGTAAAATTAATCAAAGTTTTCAAATAACGATGTGTTAGAAAGAAATTGGTTAAACTGTTTTATTCTAAACATATTAATGTTTCTGTTTCAGAGAAGTTCAATTGATTGAACAGTTATTACAATCAATTGAAGTTTTAACAGAATTTTAAAATAGTTTTTCTATATAAGGGAGAGGCACGTGTTTGACAATTATCGATTTTTATTCTATGCAAACATTGTGAAATTTTCACAGAGAAAAATGTGTTAATCATTTCATCTCAAGAACACTAATCTTAGAACATTACTTTGATAATGAATTCATGTAACAGTGATCTTGTGCAGAGCTAAGTGTTTCTACTTTGTTCTTGATATCTTTGTAATCTATCTTGAGTAGAATCACTGTTTGGTTTGGTCTACTCATTGAACTTTCGTGTACTGTTAAGTTGTTGTTACATATTACATAGGTGTGTGATTGTAACTGGATAGTACAATAGGTTTTATACTGGTTAAACTGCTACCGTAGGGTTCAGTAGGCAGGTTACTACTAGGAGTAGGGTTTGCTTGCAGGGTGAAAGTGTTGTATTGTGTGAGACTAATCTTTAAGATCTTTTTAGTGGAAATCTTTGCTAGTTTGCAAAGGACTGGACATAGCCCTTGAGGAAGGGTGAACCAGGATAGAATATTGTGTTCTTGATCTTTCTTTCTCTCTTCTTGAACACTTCTTGATTCTGTATCTATTGGTTAATTGTGGTTACTGCATATTAACTTGCAATTCTGGAAGTTTTGTGTTCTTAAAAGAATTAGTATTTCCTCAATCTTATTTAACCAGAATTACTTTTACTATTGGTAATCAAAACCTTACTGAACTGTATATCTGATTGTTATTGAATTTTCTTCAATTGAGTTCTTGATCATTCTAAGTGTGTTTTAACAATTAACTGAATTTTTTCTAACTAAAGCAACTGTCTATTTGAATATACTATTTTCCAGTTTACTCAATTGTTTTCTGAGTTTCCTGAAAACGTTTATGGTTTCAGTTTGTTGCTTCCACATCTGATTTGACTGAATTTCTATCATATCTTGGTTTAGTTAATTGTTTATGTTCTGGAATCTATTGAACATTTACTGTACATTTCCTAATAATCATTTGTCAATAGTTTTGATAAAGAATTTTCATCCAGTTTTGAAAATTGTTAATTGTTTGTGAAAATTTTCTAAGTTCACTAGTAGAAAAAACAATTTAATCACGGTTTTAGAAGGCTTACAACTGCGGTTCTGGAATCGCAGTAAAAGGTATTGAGGCTACCACTACGATTGTAGAACCGCAGTAGAAAGGACATACTACCGCGGTTCTTTGGTTAACAACTGTAGTAGTATGAGACATATTACCGCCAATGAAATGCAATGCACCGACTACCCTTTTTGAAGCTCGGCAAGCTCATTTCCTTTTCCTTCCCTCTCCCCATCCATGATTCTTCCTCCTCTTCCTTTTCTCTTTCTTTCAAATCTGATCGACCACCCTCTTCCTCTGCCAGCCGCCCTTCCCTCCCACTACCACCACCTCCCCACCCGCTCCTCCCTCTTCCTCGTCCTCCCTCCCCCACTCCCACTACCACCACTACTACGCTTGCAAAACCTGCCTCCCTTTTCTCCTCTCCAAGAATAAGAAGAAGAAGCCCTCGCCTAATGTATCCTCCCATCTCGTCCTCAAGCGCAGAAAGTCCACCGCCACGCCCAGGACGAATCACTTCTTCGTCGACGTCGCCATTCAGAATTTCAACCCCAGGAAAAGACACGAATATGTAGAGAGTAAAATGGAAATGCAACGCTTTCAACATCCAATTTTGTCCAGGTGAAATAATAAAAAAAATATTTTCTTTTAAAAAAGAAATTAAAAATAATAATCATTTAATTGAAATTTTATTGTTTTTTTGAAGTTTGGATTGTTTTTTCATAGTTTTGTGAATAAAAAAGAAAAAAAAATGATTTAAGTTTTATTAATTTTATCTTTTTTCCTTTAAAGAAAAATAATTTTTTTCAAAAAAAGTAAAGAAAATGTCTTATCCAAATAATTTTTAAATAATGATAAAACATGTTTTTTTAAATAAAAATATAATTGTTTCTTTTAAAGTATTTAGTTTATATAAAAAAGTTTGGGCCTAGCCTATTAAGATTTTTACAAAAAAAAAAAAATCAAAGAAAAAAATAATAAATATAGAAGACAACATATATATTTCTATCTATCACTTTCGTGGGGTCACATTATCTAACCTAGCACACACGTGACCCTCTTCCATGTTATGCATAAATGAACCCACGGAGGCACGTCATTAAGGGCACCCATTCACACGGTTTTGGCTTTTTTTTCTTACATGACATACATAAAGGAGAAACCACCAATTCACAAAAAAGGGAGAGGGATGCATCCATTAATGGGGAAGATTGGAATCAAGAATCGCTTACACACAGATAGCTAGATTCTTGGATTGCATGGTTCTTGCATTTAGTATCAAAAAGTGCTAATCCCGAAGAAGCAATTACAGTGACTGGAACATGGAAGACTTAGTGTGTGCTGCATGGCATCACGATACCATTACGGTTAAGAGAGAACCGCTTTAAAAAAATTGCGGTGGCAATTTTGTAATTAAGTGGAACCATACCACTACGTTCTAGCCGCAACTGCGATGGTAGGTGGATACGATCGCGATTCCTGCTTACAACTGCAGTCGTATCCCCACAATTTTTAAAAATTAAATGATGCAGGAGATACAAAAACGGTTGGGGCCAGAACAGCGGTGGTAAGTGGACACGACCGCGGTTCCTCCTTTCAACCTCAGTTGTATCTCCTGCTTTAGAAGCCCATGCCCATTTTTTCCTTTACGCTTTAGTCTTCCCTACATAGCGCTCTTGTCCTCGTCTCTTGCCCTCGTTCCTCGCTGTCGTCACCCAAACTAAAGTTGAATCTCTCTCTCGTGTCGTCGTCCCTCACCGTCGTCCATACTCTTACTTTGCCACGGTTTGACTTTCCGTTTTGCTTTTCCTTTTCGTTTTCCTTTAGTTCTTGTTGAATCTTTCATCTGCGTTTGTCAACACCCAATTTCGTTTGGGTGAAATAATAAAAAAAAATATTTTCTTTTAAAAAAAAATATCAAAAATAGTAATCATTTAATTGAAATTTTATTGTTTTTTGGATGTTTGGAATTTTTTCATATTTTTGTGAAAAAAGAAAAGAAAAAAAATATTTAAGTTTTATTAATTTTATCTTTTTTCCTTTTAAGAAAAATAATTTTTTTAAAAAAAGTAAAGAAAATGTCTTATCCAAATAATTTTTAAATAATGATAAAACATGTTTTTTTAAATAAAAATATAATTGCTTCTTTTCAAGTATTTAGTTTGTATAAAAAAGTTTGGGCCTAGCCTATTAAGATTTTTACAAAAAAAAAAGTCAAAGAAAAACTAATAAATATAGAAAATAACACATATATTTCTATCTATCACTTTCGTGGGGTCACATTATCTAATCTAGCACACACGTGGCCCTCTTCCATGTTATGCATAAATGAAGCCACGGAGGCACGTCATTAAGGGCACCCATTCACACGGTTTTGGCTTTTTTTTCTTACATGACATACATAAAGGGAGAGGGATGCATCCATTAATGAAGGGGAAGATTGAAATCAAGAATCGCTTACACACAGATAGCTAGATTCTTGGATTGCATGGTTCTTGCATTCAGTATCAAAAAGTGCTAATCCCGAAGAAGCAATTACAGTGACTAGCACATGGAAGACTTAGTGTGTGCTGCATGGCATCACGATACCACTACGGTTAAGAGAGAACCGCTATTAAAAAAATTGCGGTGGCAATTTTGTAATTAAGTGGAGCCATACCACTGCGTTCTAGCCGCAACCGCGATGGTAGGTGGATACGATCGCAGTTCCTCCTTACAACTGCAGTTGTATCCCCACAATTTTTAAAAATTAAATGATGTAGGAGATACCAGAACGGTTGGGGCCAGAACTGCGGTGGTAAGTGGGTACGACCGTGGTTCCTCCTTTCAACCTCAGTCGTATCCCCTATTTTAGAAGCCCACGCCCATTTTTTTCCTTTACGCTTTCGTCTTCCCCACGTAGCGCTCTTGTCCTCGTCTCTCGCCCTCGTCCCTCGCTGTCGTCACCCAAACTAAAGTTGACGCTCTCTCTCGTGCCGTTGTCCCTCATCATCGTCCATACTCTTACTTTGCCACGGTTTAGCTTTCCGTTTTACTTTTCCTTTTCGTTTTCCTTTGGTTCTTGTTGAATCTTTCATCTGCGTTTGTCAACACTCAATTTCGTTTGGGTGAAATAATAAAAAAAACATTTTCATTTAAAAAAAGATATTAAAAATAGTAATCATTTAATTGAAATTTTATTGTTTTTTGGATGTTTGGAATTTTTTCATATTTTTGTGAAAAAAAAAAAGAAAAAAAAATTATTTAAGTTTTATTAATTTTATCTTTTTTCCTTTAAAGAAAAATATTTTTTTTTAAAAAAAAGTAAAGAAAATGTCTTATCCAAATAATTTTTAAATAATGATAAAACATGTTTTTTTAAATAAAAATATAATTGTTTCTTTTAAAGTGTTTAGTTTATATAAAAAAGTTTGGGCCTAGCCTATTAAGATTTTTACAAAAAAAAAAAAATCAAAGAAAAAATAATAAATATAGAAGATAACATATATATTTCTATCTATAACTTTCGTGGGGTCACGTTATCTAACCTAGCACACACGTGGCCCTCTTCCATGTTATGCATAAATGAAGCCACGGAGGCACGTCAGTAAGGGCACCCATTCACAAGGTTTTGGCTTTTTTTTCTTACATGACATACATAAAGAAGACACCACCAATTCACAAAAAAGGGAGAGGGATGCATCCATTAATGAAGGGGAAGATTGGAATCAAGAATCGCTTACACACAGATAGCTAGATTCTTGGATTGCATGGTTCTTGCATTCAGTATCAAAAAGTGCTAATCCCAAAGAAGCAATTACAGTGACTGGAACATGGAAGACTTAGTATGTGCTGCATGGCATCACGATACCACTACGGTTAAGAGATAACCGCTTTAAAAAAATTGCGGTGGCAATTTTGTAATTAAGTGGAACCATACCACTGCGTTTTAGCCGTAACTGCGATAGTAGGTGGATACGATCGCGGTTCCTCCTTACAACTGTAGTCGTATCCCCACAATTTTTAAAAATTAAATGATGTAGGAGATACCAGTACGGTTAGGGCCAGAACTGCGGTGGTAAGTGGATACGACCGCGGTTCCTCCTTTCAACCTTTGTTGTATCCCCTGTTTTAGAAGCCCAAGCCCATTTTTTCCTTTACGCTTTTGTCTTCCCCACGTAGCGCTCTTGTCCTCGTCTCTCGCCCTCATCCCTCGCTGTCGTCACCCAAACTAAAGTTGAAGCTCTCTCTCGTGCCGTCATCCCTCACCGTCGTCTTACTTTGCCACGGTTTGGCTTTCCGTTTTACTTTTCCTTTTCGTTTTCCTTTGGTTCTTGTTGACTCTTTCATCTGCGTTTGTCAACACCCAATTTCGTTTGGCTTTTTTCTCTTACATGACATATATAAAGGAGACACCACCGATTCACAAAAAAAGAAGAGGGAGGCATCCATTAATGAAGGGGAAGATTGGAATCAAGAATCCCTTACACACAGATAGCTAGATTCTTGGATTGCATGGTTCTTGCATTCAGTATCAAGAAGTGCTAATCCCGAAGAAGCAATCATAGAGAGTAGCACATGGAAGACTTAGTGTGTGCAGCATGGCGACAAGAAGGAGGCTTTAATTTCAAAGAATTTGTAATTTTCAATATGAAAGAATGTCAAGTGGTGCTTTACGTGTGGAGAGAGCAAGGAAGCAAGGCGCCAGCTATGGTTTCAAATTGGAATCTGGTCACGTCAAGGAACGACCACGTCTTGCAGTGTCGTTGCAAGGTGTCGCTCATCAACCCAAGGTATTCACGGCTAGGGTCATTAGAAGAAAGAACAAACATTATTTGAGTCAATAGAAGATAGAACTCCAATCCTTGAAAACAAACCTCCTACACCTTAATTTTCCACCACCTTCGCCAGGGGCAAGCCGGCGTGTTCCATCTCTTTGTCGAAACCTTTTCATCATCATATCCGACCATGAGGCCATTCTCTCTTTCTCTTTTCGCTGGAATACTAAAATCTTTTCTTCAGTCTTTGAAGCTCCAATGGGAGCAACAGAATCTAAAAAAATGAAACCTTAAGAAGCCGAAGAAGGTGTAGAAGGAGGACCTCTCACATGCAAGACTCTAACCTTGAGAGCCTCCATCCATTGTCAAGGTTGCCAAAAAATAAAGACAATAAAGCTTTGGATACCAAGACATTGATCCAAAGCAAGACAAAGTGGTGGTAACAGGGAACCAACAACATTCAAAGATGCAAAAAGAGAAAAAGAAAAGAAAATGCAGCAGAGAAGAAGCTTCTCCACAGCCACCACGCCACAGGCGAACCCCTTTTCATCTCTAATCACACCCTTGCCACCTCCTCGACGACTACAACACCGCAGCCATCCTAAGCGACGTCGCCTCACCCATCAAGGCTCATTAAAACCACCGCATTCAAATCCACATCCTCGCAGCTACCGTCACCCCTTTAAAGTTGTCGCTCAAAGCAAGCTGTCCCATGAAAGACATGGATAGTCATTGCGTCATCACCTTTGGGAAGAGCTCCAAACCTCCAAAGCCACATCGTCTAGTTTTGCGGCAGCCTTTATATTGTGAGGAGTGTTGCAAAGAGCGTTGTGGCAAATGGGTTTGCCAGAAGGTACATTGTCAAATTTCTTATGTCTCCAGTGTCTCTGAACCTTTGTTAGTTTTTTTTACACCTATGAAACCAGAAAGACGACATAACTTGGGATAAACAAAGAGCTTGACACCAAGCTTCAATTCTAATATTATAGCAGAAACATGAAGCGATCCATAAGCCTGGTACATTTAAAGTATGTAGCCTTGTTCATATTGTGCACCATCATGTTTGCGTGTGTTACCAATTCTCAACAGCAAGAATCCCAATCACATTCTCGACAACAGAAAGAGGAGAGTTTCTTAAAGATGATGATGAGGTCGTTTGGCTGTGGTCTGATGAGGCAGGTTGCTTGGTATAAAGGATGATGGTAGGGGAAACCTTGAAGGAGTGTTGTTACCAATTACAGCCAAGAAGGTTGTGGAATTAAACACACACATTAAGGCTGATGTGAAGAACAAAGCACCTCGTATCTTTGAGGAGCTGAAGAGAGAGGAGTTTCGTTTTGTGCAAATACTAGAAAATACTAGAGAGAGGAGACAAGTTGCTGGAAGAGAAACTTGCTTTTGCATTATCAAGTGCAGAAAGAAATGGCCTTGTTCCTGTGATATGATACTTATATCCAATGGAAATAACAAAAGAAGTGGCCGAAGAACGTGGTGTAAGTATTAATATTGATGGTGGTGTGACTCTTAAGAAGGGTGGAATCGAGTACTATGGTGGTGTTGTTATAAAAAATGGAAAATACCAGTTCCACCCTTCTCAAGAGTCACACCACCATCAATATCAATACTAGCACCAAGTCACACCACTCTCCTCTTTCTGTTGCCGAGAATGTGATTGGGATTCTTAGTGTTGAGAATTGGTAACACACGCAAACTTGATGGTGCACAATATGAACAAGGCTACATACTTTAAATGTACCAGACTTATGGATCGCTTCATATTTCTGCTATAATATTAGAATTGAACCTTGGTGCCAAGCTCTTTGTTTATCCCAAGTTATGTCATCTTTCTGGTTTCATAGGTGTCCAAAAAAACTGACAAAGGTTCAGGGACACTAGAGACATCAGAAATTTGACAATGTACCTTCTGGCAAACCCATTTGCCACAATGCTCTTTGCAACACTCCTCACAATATAAAGGTCGCCGTAGAACTAGACGACGTGGCTCCGCGGGTTTGGAGCTCTTCCCAATGGTGATGACGGAACGACTATCCATGTCTTTGATGGGACGACTTGCTTTGAGCGACAATGTTAAAGGGGTTGACGGTGGCTGCGAGGATGTGGATTTGCATGTGGTGGTTTTTCTGAGCTTTAATGGGTGAGGCGACGTGACTTAGGACGGCTGCAACATTGTAGTCATCGAGGCGGTGGTGGCAAGGGTGCGGTTAGAGATGGAAAGGAGTTCGCCGGCGGCGTGGTGGCTGGGGAGAAGCTTTTTCTCTACTGCGTTTCTTTTCTTTTTCTCTTTTTGCATCTTTGAATGTTGTTGGTTGCCTGTTACCACCACTTCATGTTGCTTCGGATCAATGTCTTAGTATCCAAAGTGTTACCGCCAGGAGATGCTATATTGATTTGATGAAGCCAAACCAATTACAACTAAAGCTACTAATTTAATTTGAAGAAACCAGCCAAGTTAACCAAGTCAAGACCAAGTGCTTTCAAGTGAAGATGCATGAAGTTTGCATGGAGATTGAAGTTTTTGGGTCTAGGCTTTTAGGTGGTGTTGGTGTGTCTAGATTGAGGTTAAAATCTGTGATGATGAATGTGTTGATCATTGATAAGCTCCACCGTGAAAATTGGCTTTAGCAAGGTTTTAAAAATCATTAAAATCTGATTTCAAATTTTGATAAACCGTTTTAACTGTCTTTTAAAATTTAGTCGACTGAGTGTCAAATCAATCTACTAAAGTTTGACAGTTCTCACTACAGTTGTTTATATATAGCTTGTGCGTTTTTAAAAGAATAGTACACAGAATTTTCAAACGCTACCACACTTTTGAGATCAAGATCAATTTGAAGTTTTCAAAGAATTCATCAAGAACTGAATTTCTGCATTCTGCTGGAGCTTTGGAAACTGACTGCACATTTCTACATCATTGATCTGACCTCATCCTAAGCACTCTATACCTGTTTCTTCTTACATTTCTGATTTGTTGTATAGAGTGGCTCATGTTAGTTGATTTCTGTGTAAATCTTTCAATTGTATTAAAACTGCTACTAAGTTCTTGAATTACTGGAGTGTAATTCATGGTATAGTGAGTCTGTACTGGTGGTTTGCCTACTGCGAGGAGCAGTGTGAGGCGTTTCTTGGTTATACAATAGATTCTGTATAACTGTGACTTGCTGTAGGTTTCAATAAGGGAGTTCTTGGAACACACAATGGGTTTCTGTGTGGTTTCTTGTTCTGCTGTAGGTTCAGTAGTGGTCTGCTGCAGGGAGCAGTGAGGCGTTTCTGGGTTATACAGTGGATTCTGTATAATTGTGACTTGCTGTGGGTTTCTGCAAGGGTGTTCTTGAAACACACAGTGGACTCTGTGTGGTTTCTTGGTCTGTTGTAGGTTCAACAGTGGTTTGCTACGGTGTGCAGTGTATTCTTGCTGTGGGCAAGTGTTGTAAACTTGATCAGTTTGATCACTTTTAGTGAAATCGTTACTGTGTGTGAGGGACTGGACGTAGCCCATTTTGTTGGGTGAACCAGGATGAAAATCCTTGTGTTCTTGAATCTTCTTTCTCTTTCTTGATCACTTATTTAATTGAATTGTTCACTGTATTAACTGTTTTCAGAATCAATAATTGGACTCTATTGGTTTAAGACTTAATCATCTTTTAATAATTGTTTCTTTCATAAAAAGAATTTTATTTTTGATCGGTTCTTAATAATTCAAACTGTTAACTGAATTAAATTTGACCAATTCATTATGTGCAGTTAACTTCTATCTTTTTCAGTGTAGTTAATTAGATCGCTTCCGCACTTGCATTAATCAAGTCTGTCTGAAGCATTTTGAATTCTGATAAATCTATTTGGTTTGCTGCATTGTGCTTTGACTTGATTGAGTTCTGTTTACTGATTCATTCTACTGCACTGATAAGTAAAGTCGATAAAGATCCAGTTTATCAAACTGACTTGCATTTTCTGAAAAAGATAAAATAGTTTTGAAAAAGATTTTGAAATCTAATTCACCCCCTCTTGTATTTCAGCCAAAACAGTTTCTTACACAAAGCTTTATTGGCTTTATTTTTTGGCAACCTTGACAATGGATGGAGGCTCTGAAGGCCACAATCTTGCATGTGAGAAGTCCTCCTTCTACGCCTTCTTTGTTTTCTTTAGGTTTCATTTTTTTAGATTTTGTTGCTCCCATTGGAGGTTCAAAGATAGAAGAAAAGATTTTAGTATTCCAGTGAAAAGAGAAAGAGAGAATGGCCTCATGGGCGGATATGATGATGAAAAGGTTTCGACAAGAAGATGGAACACGATGGCTTGCCCCTAGCGACGGTGGAGGCAGTCTTGGTGGTGACGGTGGTGGAAAATGAAGGTGTAGGAGGTATGTTTTCAGGGATTGGAGTTCTATCTTCTATCGTCAAATAACGTTTGTTCTTTCTTCTAATGACCCTAGCCGCGAATACCTTGGATTGATGAGCGAAACCTTGCAACGACACTGCAAGTCTTGGTAGTTCCTTAACTTGACCAGATTCCTTGCTCTCTCCAAACCTAAAGCATCACTTGACATTCTTTCGTATTGGAAATTATACCGTCTTTGAAATTGAAGCCTCCTTCTTGTTGCCATGCTGCACACACTAAGTCTTCCATGTGCCACTCACTGTGATTGTTTCTTCAGGCTTAGCACTTTTTGATACTAATTGCAAGAACCATGCAATCCAAGAATCTAGTTATCTGTGTGTAAGGGATTCTTGATTCCAATCTTCCCCTTCATTAAGGGATGCCTCCCCCTTCCTTTTTTGTGAATCGGTGGTGTCTCCATTATGTATGTCATGTAAGAGAAGAAAGCCAAAACCGTGTGTGTTAATGGGTGCCCTTAATGACGTGCCTCTGTGGCTTCATTATGCATAACATAGAAGAGGGGTCACGTGTGTGCTAGGTTAGATGACATAACCCCACCAAAGTGATAGATAAAATTATATATGTTATCTTATATATTTATTATTTTTTCTTTGATTT
>Ga0099824_1007787_pt1 | contig 14005 bp, 5 predicted proteins | sample SiratrowhiteBW_FD_76837 | JGI IMG/M metagenome (GOLD analysis project Ga0099824, IMG submission 76837) | Root nodule microbial communities of legume samples collected from California, USA - Siratro white BW | ecosystem: Host-associated > Plants > Roots > Nodule | place: USA: California... | reverse complement strand
TTTTTTTTTTTTTTTTTTTTTTTTTTTTTTTTTTTTTTTTGTTAAGGCAGTCTTGTTGGAGTTGTAGAAGACTCGATTTCAATTTTTTTTTTCTCAGTTATTATATTTCTAAATGATTATTGAATTCTTTTTTTTTATTTTTTTTTTTTTTTTTTTTTTTTAAAAATTTTTTTTTTTTTTATTTTTTTATTTGTTTTTTTTTTTTTTTTGTTTTTTTTTTTTTTTTTTTTTTTTTTTTAATGTTAAGGCAGTCTTGTTGGAGCTGTAGAAGACACGATTGCAATTGTGTTTTTCTCAGTTAGGAGATTTCGAAAGAATTATGGAATTCTGTTTTTGGAAGTTTTTTTTTTTCACTTGTATAGTTATATTTTGAATGAAATTTTCGGAAAAAAAAATGCATTTCAGAACTCAAATTGAACTTACTTCGGAATTGATTTTTATATTTTTAAAATTCATTCTCTGAAAGTTATTTTTACATACCAATTCTATAAGTCATTTTTATACTCTCAAAATTCATTCTAAAATGTTATTTCCAGAAGCTATTTTTTCAACCTTAAGGGTTGGTATTTTAAAAATATAATGGATACAGGAAACAAAAAACAATTGCTAATAAAAAAAAATACATATCCATTATATTTTGCATGTTAACCTTAGGGTGCATTAATTAAAATCAATAATAAATTAAAAAACTAATAAAATTCTAGATTTATTTTAGAAATCTAATTTAACTTAAAAATATAATTTAAACAAATATTTTCCAACAATACGACCTCCATTGTAATTTGACTGTCTTAATTTTTTAAATTAAAAAATCCGAAACCAGACCGTTTATTCAAACTTAAATATTTAATCATTATGAGGCGTTAATAAAAAAAAATTCAACCATGAATTAATGAAAATAAATATATTGTTCACCGTTGTAAAAATTAGAATTTATTACTTTTTCTTTGTTTAAAATTCAAAATTAACAAGGCTATTATTGTCCATAGATTAAAGTAACGATCACATTGCCACGTCACCAATATATGAACCTTTAGAAAACGGCTCCTCCCTTCCTATCCTTATTCCTGCAACTGGATTTCTTACCATTTACGAAGTTAGTGAATCGTAGCCGTTTATATTAATCGAACGGCACATATATTATACCGTAAATTGGAATTAAAACATGCATTTGATATCTCAGAGCCGCCGATCCCCATCCGAAGGTCATAATTCTCTGATTGAGCGAATGCATTATAAATCAGATGCACTTGACATGATTCTCCGGTTTCCCTCCCAAAACCGATTCGATTCTCACACTTTTAGACCCTTTGTCACTCTCAAAAATCCGTCTCTTCAAATTGCATTCCAATTTCCGAAACCCTAAAAAGTTTCCCAATTCCTTGTCTTCCTGTTGATCCTGTAGGTCTGTTTTCCCCTTCAATTTTTACAATTCAGCTCTGTCTTGTTTCTCAGAAAACAAAGGGTATTAAAAAAGACAATTTTTTATTTGGAGCAATGGGATTTGAGCATTTTCAAAATTTTTGAATTTCTTTATGTAATTTTTCTTTGTCTTATACCATAAGAGAGATAAGACAAAACACTCTTTTTGCAATAAACAACTATTAGACGGGTAAGCATGTATGTAGTACGAACGTACATACGTATACGTATATGCGTATGCGTATGTGTATGGTGTATGTGTATGTGTATGTGTATGGTGTATGGTGTATGTGTATGTGTATGGTGTATGGTGTATGTGTATGTGTATGGCCGTATACGTGAACAGAGATCGTGCATGATGCATTTGATATATCACATTTGTGAAACGTGCAACAAATTTCGAGTGACTTACTTGTGCTCATTCTATGCAGAAGAGAATTTTATTCTATGTCGTTTTTTTTTTGCACCCCTCTAGAGCTTTAAGCTTAGATGTAATGGAAAATTTCAATGTTTTATTTTATTTTTTTTGTGAGCATATTTATATATATACATGTTATACATTTTCTAATAATAACATTGGTTTTATTTTTATTTTTTTCAGCATACTTGTTCCTATGTTCAGCAATCGTAAATTTGGTCAACAAGAAACAACATGCCATTTGTTGCTGAAAGAACTCCAGGTTCTGTCCCTTATCTAATTTGTGAAGAATCTCTCTTGCTTATTATCATGTTTTTTCTCTAACAGCTTATTCTAGAGGAGTTTGGACTAACATTGTTTATTTTCTGTTTGCTTGATACTTTTGCGTGGAATGTCAGATAATATGGGATGAAGTTGGAGAGTCTGATTCTCAAAGGGATGCAACGTTACTGGAAATAGAACAGAAGTGTCTGGATTTGTATAGAAACAAAGTGGATGAAGCCAAACTGTATAGAGCACAAATTCAGCAAGAAATTACCGATTATGTGGGAGAAATTGCTGGCATTTGTGCAGCATTGGGTGAACAATCACTACATGTAAGTATTGTTGGAACTCTAGAATTTAGTGTATTGGATATTTTCTTGGCCACTGGGAGACTTTACAGTTGACAAGCTTTGATTGGCGTGTCCTCAGTTTGATCCAAAGTCTTGTGGAAGCTTGAAGAAAGCACGTGAAAAGGTGGTTTCACAACTTGAGGAGATGCGCAAGCTGAAAACCGAAAAGAAGAAACAGTTTACAGAGGTCTTACATCTGTTGAAGAATATCTCTATTGAGCTTCATGGCTCCGAGGTGCTTGATGCATATTTAGATGAGAACAACTTGTCTTTGAAAAGGCTAGAGGAATTGCAGAAGCAATTACTTGAATTACAAAATGAAAAGGTTGTCTTTTCTGCTGACTTATTTATTCAAACTTTTGATACACCGAAATGCATGTTGTTCATGATATGTTCAGGAATGCTGCAACGCATATTGTTAGTGGTTGAATAAATTTAGGTGAAGGATTGGAGCTTTCAAACCTATTCTTACAATCTTATCATAAGAAAGAATAACTTTCATACATTAATTTCTATGTGATTTTGCAGGCTAGTAGACTGAAGCAGGTGTCTGACCAACTCAACACTCTCAATTCATTGTGCTCGGTCCTTGGTTTAGATGTCAAAGACAAAATTCGTGAGATCTGCCCTACCATGGTTAATTCGTCTCTGACAAAAGATGTTAGTGATAATACGATAAAGAATCTGACTTCTGAAATGCAAAGTTTGAGAGAGATTAAAATACACAGAATGCAGAAGGTCATCATTTTTGTTCTTATCCTTCGTTATTGAAATACAGATTTATGTTATGTAGCATTTCTCACTTTACATGCTTCCTCAGCTTCAAAGTCTTGCAGTTACTCTATTAGAGATGTGGGATTTGATGGATACACCGGTGGAGGAACAGCAGAAATTTCTCCATGTGACCAGTAAAATTGCAGCTTTGGAATCTGAATTTACTGAGTCTAAAATACTTTCAATTGACTCCGTGATTTACGTGAGTTCTTTTTCTGTCTTCGACAGTAGTCTTGGTTCTGTTCTTCTTCATATTCATATAAATTAAATTTTGCTTCAACTGTATTGCAGCTTGCACCATTTATATATTATTTACCGAATTATTTTTTCTCCTTGCAGGTTGAGAAGGAAGTTGAAAGGCTTCGAGAACTTAAATCAATCAAAATGAAAGAACTGTTGCTGAAAAAGAAGTTGGAGTTAGAAGAAATATGCAGGAAAACACATCTGACTACACAAACAGTATTTCCAGGCCAAAATTCACTTGAGCTTTTAGACTACGGTAAGATTTTCCCGAAGTTTTTTGAAGTTGCTGTTAATTATATCATTCTTCATTTATTGCATAATGATTCCACAGTATGCGCACTCTTAATTTAATGCCTCTAAGACTACACGTTAAGTAAGAAAAGCATAGGCCAGACACAACATTGTCTGTCGAAAAATAGTCATGAGCAGAAGAACAATGACATGGCTATTGATTTAAATTTCTTCCTTTCTCTCGTCTGCTAATTATATGATTGCTTCAAATATTTCTTAATTATTTACCAGTTTGTTATTGTTTATCAAAGTGTTCCCACGATGTCACTATTTGTCCTCTCCATTTTGATAATCACTCTTGCAGATCAAATTGAGCACCTAATTACTAAGGCAAACGAAGAAGCTCTTTCCCGGAAAGAAATTCTTGAAAAGGTTGAGAAGTGGTTTGCTGCATGTCAAGAAGAAAGCTGGCTGGAGGAGTACAATAGGGTGATGTAGTGTTATTGTTGACATCAGTGGATATTTCCTTCTTTCATTTATTTATTTATTTTTTTTTTTTGCTTTATCTTTTGAAGTGCTGTGCCTTTTCAGGATGATAATCGTTATAATGCTGGAAGGGGTGCACATCTTGCCTTGAAACGTGCGGAGAAGGCCCGTGCTTTATTAAGCAAAATTCCAAGTGAGGATCTTAGATATTTATGAATGGTCTAACATACTAAGATAAACTCTGAATAAATCTGTTACCAGCTTAATAAATGAGTTTACGTCTAACAACCTTAAAATCAACTTCTAAAGTGAAAATTGTATTCTAATTATATATTATAATCTAACTTAATTGCTACTCAAAGAGGAACATGTTTACCTATCAGAATTTTGATAGGTGTAGTATGTAATATCAACTTGAAGTGGCCAAACCTCAAAACATTCCATGCTTAAACTTCCCAATTAATGGATAGGAACCTAACCAACACAACTGAACATGATAACTATTGTCAACTAATACATGGATGATTTAGTCACTACAATTACTTAACTAACTCTGTTATTATGATATGCTAAATTTGGACAAAATATTGAGATGTGACTTGGTGAATTCAGCTTATTAACTCTATTCGGTTGTTTGTGTACTATTAACTGCATTTTTTTCGAGTAGTGATAATACAATGGAGTACCATGTACCAAGAGGAATTAAATATTTTAATTCCTTTATTTTCTCCTTGATTTTAATTTGTATGTTATTGAAACAGGCTTGGTAGAGGCAATAATTTTAAAAGTTAAAGCATGGGAGAAAGAAAGAGGACAGGAGTTTTTGTATGATGGAGTAAGTACTTTTGATAAGATCATATATGCAATTTTTATGAATTTGCCGAGGTAGACTTTCTCTTGGAAAACTATGTCCATAGTATAACATTCTCATATATTTTCATGCATTGTTGTAATCATGGATGTGTGTATAGAGCCGGCTACTTTCCATGCTTGAAGATTACAGCATCTTAAGGCAGGAGAAAGAGAATGAAAAGCAAAGGCAGAGGGTATGAACTGTGAAACTACACATTATAGTAATTAAATATATATGTTGTGGAATTTTCTTTTAGACATTATTGTTTCTACCATTATCTAATTCAATTGCTTTTGTTTCATATTAATTTTAGGATCAAAAGAAACTTCAGGGACAACTAATGGCCGAGCATGAAACCCTTTTCGGTTCAAAACCCAGCCCAGCTTCTAAAAGTGGGTACAAGGCACCTAGATGCTCAACAGGAATTCCAAGTATTAGAAAATTTTCCATCGGTGGAGCAATGCTTCAGGATCAAAGACATTCCTCTCTTGTTCACCAATCTAATAAAAAGGGTAACATCACCAATCACAAAGGCTCCATTCTTCGCAACAAGAATATTTACCATTCAACTCAATCCTCAGGTATTTCAAAAATATATAAACTGTGCCCATGCTTTATTAGTAAATATTCTCTCTTTTCCTTAAAGCTGTTTTTAAGCATTTAAAAGTGAAAAAAATACCATAAAATTAAATATAATTTTAGGCCACGTAAATAAATAAAAAAATTATGTTTTTGATTCGTGAAAAATTGCTTTCCTTTTGGTCTGTCAGTAATAAAAATGTGTCAAAGTGTGTCCCAAACTGTTAAACTGTTATAAGATGTTAAGTGAAGAAAAAAGAAAGGGTATGGTTACAACTCACATTTGCTTATCGATAACTAACAAATTTTTTAAGTTGAGATAGTATTAAAAATCAAATAGAATTCAATTGTTATATTTTTTTAATAAAGAAAGTGTACTTACAATTTCTTAATTTATTTTTGTAACTTTTAGTAGAGACTAAAAATGCAAACATTTTCCAGAGTTGAAAACATATTTAATCTTGACCATGAAAGAAAGTATATATTACACTTCTGTATTTTTGACACGATAAATGTGTTGTTTTAACCAAAGCCTTTTTTCTGGTGTTTAACTGCCTGATGTTAATGTCACTTTAGCAGGAAAGGATAACTCTAAAGCTGTTGGACATTCAGTGAAGACTAGAAACAGTGCAGAAAAGAGCATTGAAATTCTATCATCATTGACTAGGAAGCCCCTCTCTCCACTTTCTCCTGCAGTCCTGTCTACAACCAACATATCAAATCTTCAAGAAGACCATAGTAAGCTACAGAATGTAGCAACACAGCAAAAAAGTCAAATGCTAACAGCAACTGCACCCTCCAGGCCATACAAAGCTGGTGCTGAAGAAAACATGACACCAAAGAATATGACTCTTCCAATGCCTACCACTCCTTTGACTTCAATCCCTATGTTGACTGCCACTACACCGGACACTGTGTATTCTGGTACCACTGCTTCTTCAAAGACTAGCCAATCATTTGAATACTCATTTGAGGAGGTGAGAGCTGGTTTTATGCTCCCTAAAACCTATGCTCAATGATTCACAGTTTGGTTTAGGAAGTTCCACAATCAACACATGGTACTTTGTTTGCTGACCAATCTTCTGCTTTGCATATTGCAATAACAACATTGTGAACTTTTGTTGATGTTTTGAGGAATATTGGTTGAAACTTCTTCAACATAAGCATGTTAGTATAATGGGTTTCAGCTTCATCCATCAAATTAATACTCTGATTTTGATTTAATCCAAGATACAGTATAAATGGGGCTCATTTTTCTTTGGGCCACGTAACTTCTTATATGCACTATTTTTATATTTTGAAATACTATTTTTTTTTTTTAAATTGTTTTTATGGGAAGAAATATGTTTATTTTGCACAGCTGTACCTATCTGAGCCTTCTAATTTTGTAGCTGCAAATTATAGGAAAGTAGCAACATTTTCTTGAAAATGCATTTAAAAATGGTAACATTTTCTAAAAAACACTTATTACTCCGAAAACATAAAAATATAAGATTTCTTAAATTTATTATTTTTAATATTTAAATCAAATTATAAATTTATTCTTCGTTTCCAATTAATTTGATAGGGACAGCTTTCGGTGATTGGTAGAAGTCAGTCCCCAATTTGTTCTTTCTGGGTCCAAAGGTAGTCCCAAAATACCAACTACGTTTGACCATCTTTTATAGGATAAATTATATAAATGTCTACTATTTTAGTTTATTCGATTTTTTTCCAGATTAAACCTTTTTAAAAAAAAATATCCAAATAAACATTTAACATTATTTATTCAACTAGACTGATTCACTCTTAACCATTGAGAATTTGGTGAATAGATTATTCTCCCTTTATTTATTTTTCAAAATAATTGAAAAAATAAGACCGAATTCGACTCCTTAGGCACTAAACTATGACCAATTTTTCTGTTTGAACAATAAATTAGTTTAAAAAATTGGAAAATCTTGTACCCAATTTTCACTTCTCAAATGATTTTTTAGGGTAGGATTCCCAACGTGAAAAGTACACGAGTACAATTCAAGAAATAAAGCATAAATGAGTTCATTTTAGTGAAAATATTCTAGTTTATTCAGTTTTATTTAAAAAAAAAAGTTAATTTAATCTCACAAAATGATTCAAAATAGAATCTATATAAGTTTAAAATTAAATCTATTAATAACATTTTTCCTCCCTTCTTTTCTTTTTTTCATTTTTAAACACTTGTCAAACCCATGTCAAGAAACTCATCTTCTTCCTTCTTGACCTCTTCATCAAAATTGACTCACACATATACATGTACATTGGGCGTTTCGGTCTTGTGATTTGATTAGGGTGTTGATTTTGATTTCAAAAAGGGTGTTGAGAAATTGAATAATACTATCGACAAGGATTGCGATTGAAAAAGAACTTTTCTTTTTCAAGTTTGAAGTTTGTTTTCTTAGATGTGTTGTGAGGAATATACGAGTGATTTAATCGTTCGTCTTCATCTTGATTTGATTTTAAAAAAGTGAAAATTGTATGTTGTCCTTCTTGACTTTTGATCCAAAATTGAATTATTTAAAAAAATGAAGTTTCTCTGAGTGCTTGAATTTATGAGATCGAACACATTGGATCTAATGTGCTGGAAAAGGATAAGGACGAAAGACAAAATTAACGGAAGACAAAAAGAAAAAAATAAATAAATTAACAAAAACCCTATTTTGAGTTACTTTAGAAACCTAAATTAAACTTTTTAATAGATAAAAAATCAAACTAAATAAAAATTAATAACAATTTATTTAATTCAGCTTTCACACACACATATATAAATATAATACATGGTTATTGTGAAAAAAATTATATTATTAATTAACTAATAAAAAAATTAAATGTTAATTTTTGGTGAGGGGGCATATTATACGAATATACGTTGCATAATGAGATTAAAAATATTTTAATATGAATGGGTGACTCAATATAATTGCGTTATTGACATGATCATAGCTTTGGATTTGCTGTCGTATAAAGTGTTTTCTAATCTTCGGAATTGTCGGCTCATATGTTTGGTTTCACTGTTTCACTTTGGAACATCTTCGCCATTCAAAAGATGCATATTATTATCATTATTGTCTCAAATTTTCAATTTCTAACTAAGAACACCTTTTCAATTATATCAAATTATTGTTTATCTTTATTTACGTACTTCATTTTAACTGTTTTATTTTAATTTAAAAATAATTTATCTAAAAATGTAAATGATCTAATACAAGGATAAAAAATATTTTTTATATTTACAAATTGTTATATAATATAAACTTTATTTATAATATAATTTAAATATTTATTAGAATTATAATTATACAGAATGAATATATTTTATTCTGCACGAGTTTAAATATTAATCTAAATTAGAGTAAACAAAATTGAAGAATAAAAGCATCGTACTTTACCCATTTATTTGTAAATAAATTCAAAATAACTGTTGTATATTATTTCGATATAAAAAAAATACAATAATGAAATATCGTTTTCAAAAGATCATGCCAAAAGGCTAAAAAAATTGTTTAAAGTTATTTATCATTGTTCATTAGAGAACAAACACCGTGTATTATTTTATTAAAAAAAGTTTATTGATTTTTCAATTAATAACTTTTGTTTCTTCATGAAGTATATGTTAGAAATGGAAAAAATATTATTTATAAAATATAATAATACTTTATTAATAAATTTTAAAATTAATTAATTATATTTAGTTTTAGAAAATTTCTTATTTTTTTATTTTTTTCTATTACAATACTAGTTTGTGGCCATGATTTTTTTTTAGATTAGAGTTCTTTGAAGTTGGTGAAGAGCATAATGATTAGATTGACTAGAACTTGATTATAATTAAGAAGAGATCTTTATGTAAGTTAAACTTTATTTAGATTGATTTGGTTGTTAAAGGAGTTTCTTTAAAAATTGAAGATAGGAATGAGAACAAATATAATTTTCACAAAATAGTGATTTTTTTTTTTTATGAAATACATGAGATTGAATTGTACATGAGATTGACATAGTTGTGTTGCAAGTTTAAGAACAACTTGGGTTGGGTAATAAGAAGGAAACTCTTAGTTAATTGAAAAAATTGAAAAAAAATGTTATATAGGTCAAACATCATTCAAGTGCATTAATTACACTTACCACCTTATGTTACTTAAGTAATATGACATATAGCTCAAGGGATTCTCAAGTAAGCAAGAGAGATGTCAAGACAATTTTTGTTTCTTTGAAAGCGTATCACTCAAGTGTTATGTTGGATTCTTAAATGATGAGACTTGTGGCTCAAGCGATGATTTTGATCGCTTAAGTGTCACGTGAAGTAATGCACACATGTCACAAAATATGACATTTCATTATGCCTAGCCTGTGTACTTAAGTATTAATTGGACGATTAAGCTTCTTAAGGTGGTTGGTGGACCTTTTAGAACTTATTCCATGGTAACACTTGGATGTTACTAAAAGGATAAGACAATTGTTCGAGCAAAGAGAGTGTAACATTCCAAATTTATAAATAATATTTTCATTTAAATATGATGTTTTAAAATTTATTATTAATTATTAAATGATTTGGATATTATATACACATTATAATATATAGAAGACTTCATGTATAGAAAGTTACATCTGGTGAACTCTAAAGGACAAACAGGCCAAGGACTTCATCTAATGAACCTCTTAAGAAAAGACAAACCTTAATGCTTCGTCTGAAAGACAGACGAACCCAATCCAAGACTTTGTGTGACACACTTAATCTAACAATTTACAAGTTTCAATTGACACATTTGAAGAACTTCATAGTCAAATAATCTAGATTTGAGAGGATGACGCTTGTACGAAAATATGTAACATGGTTAAATGAATTGCGTTAATGAAATGAAACTTGCACAAAACGCATGCTAGGATAATTATATAAATAAAATGGATTTAATTTGCTTTAGTATTCAAAGAAAAAATTACACCAAAGATCATATCAATTATATAATTATAAGACTATTTAGGGTCTTAACAAATCATTTTGCAGTATTACATATCATAAGACCATAAGTCTTTCATTTACCCAAATGGGAACAAAGCCAAAAGATTCTTTTTCATTAGTTAGTGTTCATGCTTAACAAATTTAACACAGGAGATAAGCTTGATTAAACTTTTTTTCTTCAACTCCATTATTAACCTTTAAAGTGTAATTTACTGAATTACATTTTTACAATTACCTAAAGAACTTATCCTTTAGTTATCTCTCACAAACTAACCATTAAAACCTTAATCCAATTGAAACTAAAATTTTGAAATTAGAGTTCAACTTCAAAAGAGTGTAATCATGGCAAATTTTGCTATAAATAGGAGTGTTGCAACTAGATACACACACATACACTATCTAAGAGAAAAGAAAATTTTCATAAAAGAGAAAAATATTGTAGTAGTACAGTAATAGAGATAAAACTTTAATACTTAAATATTTGTGGAAACATTTAATCTTGTGTGTATCCACATATATATAATTCATATTTATGATTATCATTGTTAGTGAGGTTTCCCTAACTTTATTGTTATACTTCAATTTTATAATCCTTTTAATTTGAATGAGGTATTTTCAATTTTACCTTATGTATTACGTTTTGAATGTGTGAATTTAAATTATTTACAAGCGGGATTTAATCTTAGTGATTTAAATGAGTAATATTTGAACCAAATGAGATCATGTAGTCTTGTAAATACATTAATGAAACTCATTTATCTTAACTAATCAATATAAATTATTTAAATTATGACACATAAATCACAAAGTTTGTAAAACTATATGTTAATATTATTATTATATGCAAATTACTTATATGATACTATTTCTCACTTCTTTTCATATTTCTTATTTTTCTTCTTAATAAAACTGATAGAAAAATATACTTTAACACCATATAAGACTAAATATATTTACTTTACAACCATTCTAACAATATAATAATATATTAATAATATATATTAAAATATAAAAGAAATAGGAAGTCAATGTATCATCTCTCATATTGTGAATAAAACTTTTTACAATAATATAATAGACGGGTGTGAGTGTGTGTCTAATAGTCACCATAAAGTATTACACTAATAAGTTATTAATAAAATAGGAGAATGTAGTTTTAGTCGTCTAATAGATAAAATGTAGTCCAAATAAAAGTCCATCAAATGGAAGACAAAAGAGACGTGCTTTCATCTTACCATCAGACCAAGTTATAACATGACATGTAATTACATCTAATGCAATCTAAAGTTAATAGATGTTTATCTAATAAATTTATACATTATGTTTTATGATTAAGTATTAAATGAATATATACTATATTTTAAAAAGGAGACGTGATAAGGAGCATTCCAAGTATGTTGCTCTTGAGTTGCATTTTGCTCAAATGAATGGTTGATGCTCTATTTGTGTATGTTGTTGAGGTCATTCATGTGAGATGAGCTAGCTAAAGTGACAATATATTGAAGTGACGATGAGATTATATTATGTTTATTGCTTTCATACATCTTTATAGATTATATGACATTATATGCTCTAAATAAACGTGTAATTAATGTTAAGATGCATAACATGACGTATATGTATGATATAAGTATTTTTTAGATAAATTTTCATGATGATAGATCGCATAGATGAATAACTTATATACATGTATATGAGATTATATGCATTTAAAACATGTATATAAATGTAAATGATGTAAAAGTTAAGATGTTAAGATTGTTTATATACTCTAAATATAAATGTTAAGATGCATAACATGATGTAGGAGTTTTGATCTTGAATAATGATCTTAATTAGATAATTTGTATGACACTTGATAAATGATCTAAAAATGTCAGAATAATATCATATCTTGAATATAATAATAAATAAAATACACTAATTAATAAATGTATATTGGATTTATTGTTATAAAATCAAATAGAAAGGAGGATTATATATAAAATCATTTATATTATGCAATTTTCTCTTTTTTAATAATTTATACTTTTTTTAAGTAATGATAGAGTACCTTAAATATTTCTTTCTTTTTTTCATTAATAACGATATAATTAGTAAAACCAGAATGAATGTAGTTTTAATTTTGAGAGCTGCGTATAAATAGAATAAAAAAAAGTTAAATAAATAGAAGGAAAATACAAGAAATGAGAAAAAAGAGTTATTGATTTACGTGTGAATTTGAAATTGTGTGGGTGGGTCCAATATAATAGTGTTGGGTTTTGACGCAGCAGAGCATGTGGTAAAGAAAGAACAGAAGCTGAGAGAAGAGAGAAGAAAGGTAGGGTAGGTGCCTATTCACTAAATGCCAAACAAACCTAAGACAAGGGTAACTGCTTCACCTTCTGCCATGGGTGTCCGACACCTGTCCCTGCCACACTCAAAACCTTAGACTTTTTTTCTTGGACCTTCCCACAACCTACCTACCTACCCTCACACTTTCTTCCATTTCAACCCTATAATCTAAATCAAAACCTTCAACAATTTTTTATTCCTGCCATCTTATCTTAAATCATTATACTTTGAAATTAATCTTCATCTACAAAGATTCCACACTCGATTACAAAGATAAGAGCTTTCAAAATTCACAATTTAGTAAATGTTAATTCAGTCTCCCTTCAGGAGGAGAGGATATAAAAATCTACCAATTTATTGAGTTAAAATTTTTATTGAGAGCACCTTTTTAAATCTCTTATATAAATACAGACTCATTATTCATCAAATTTGAATCTCTTTGATAACATTCTTACTATCATTCATCAAATTTAAAGACTTAAGAGTTGGATATTCTTTTTCCATATTCTTATACTAGAAAGTTTCTTTAATTGTTGAATCAACTTTACACTTATCATTGAGATAACTAAAGTGATATGTTCTAATTTATTCCTCACCTTGTCTCTTGTTCATGTTAATCCTTTATTACATATTTGGATGAACTTGTTTGAAAATAATGATAGTCTTACATGAGCTTATTAATGATTCCAAATTTAAGAAGAACTACCACACTCTAAATAGATTAATTTTATAAAATTTACAGTTTTCCTTTCTAATCCATAAGTGTAGTGGATTAGTTCACATTTTAAAAAAATAAATAAAACTATCATTTTACAAGATAAGATTTCACCAATTTAAAAATCTAACTATGAATTTTCAAATAAAAAATTACTTGTCAAATATAATCTATATATTTAAATATAAAAATATACATCATGTTTACTTAATGTATAATTTTATACTAAATAAAAAAATACTATGTCACCATTCAACAAGTATTGAATCATTAAAAAAACTTAACTTCGTGTATGTATATATATATATATATATATATATATATATATATATATATATTATTTTTTTTTTATATATATATATTTTTT
>Ga0099824_1007784_pt1 | contig 14011 bp, 7 predicted proteins | sample SiratrowhiteBW_FD_76837 | JGI IMG/M metagenome (GOLD analysis project Ga0099824, IMG submission 76837) | Root nodule microbial communities of legume samples collected from California, USA - Siratro white BW | ecosystem: Host-associated > Plants > Roots > Nodule | place: USA: California... | reverse complement strand
ATAATAATAATAAAAAAAAAAAAGCATGAGAGTATTAGAATATTGAAAGTTGATTTTTTTTCCATCAACAACTTTTGCTTAATCTACACTCACCTTCAAGCAGTGAAATTAACAATTTAAAAAAAAAAACAGTGAAATTAACAATTTTAATAAAAAATAAATCATTAATTAAGGGAATAGAAGTGAAATATGAAAACCCTTTAACGTGTGTGACTTTAATTGAAGTTTTATGTGTACAGGAAATCTTGGAAATTTGCCTCTAATGGTGGTTCCAGCAATTTGCAAAGAGAAAAGCAGTCCATTTGGAGATGAGAATCTTTGTTACAAAAATGGAATGGCATATGCATCACTCTCATTGGCAGTATGATACCAACTTCCAACATTTGCATTTATCTTAGATTTATATGAACTTCATTTAATAATTAAAAATAAGTAAAAAAAAATGTGTTTCTAATTATTTTAACTTTTTCACCATATTTCTCCTTTTCAGCTGGCATCCATCTTAGTGTGGTCTTTTGCATACAATATTATACGCATGTATTCACCTAAAGAAATTTCCAATGAAGACAAAGTTGATCAATCTGAATATCCAACATTTGCATCAGAAAATGGTGCAAAAGCCCTTTCAAATCACTCCACAGAAACAATGGTCATTGAAACTCAGGATGGATCACATATTAACAATTCTACTGTGCATCAACTTGAAATTGAAACTGGTACAGTGCCAGACAGTAAAATGAAGGTATGTAGAACATTGTTGCATTTCATGTTTGGGTCATTAAGGTTAATATTGATTTGTAACTATAGTTTTAACCTTTTTTATTTGTAAAAAATAAATATTGATTTATGTTCTCAATTTTTAATAAAAGATTTTTATTTTTAATTTTCTGTTAATATCAGTCAAATAGAAATAATATATTTATTGAAAAATATTTTTTTAGTAAAATTTTTCAACCAGTAGCATTTAACATAAAAGGATCAACTTCTAATTTTGGCAATAATATATAGAGGATTAAAAGTACAATTAAACCTAATAAACTGTATTATTTATGTAGTCTAGGCTTGAATGGAATAAAAATTAATGATTGGTGTCTTTTGCATTACATATTTTCAGATGGTTACTATATTCAGTATTTTAGAGAAGGCAACACAATACCTAAAGAAGTTAGGTAAATGGAGCAACTTGAAGCTACTTTTTCCTCCTACAATGATCGGAGCGGTAAGTCAATAATTCTCTAAAATATTTTAAATAATTAATTGGAGAACATTATAAATATTTATATTGTCAAGTTTGAATGTTTTTAGAAACACTTATAGATTGTCATGTTTGAATTTTACTAACTTATTTTTGTATTCTTTCTAATTTTGTTAGTTTCTCTTTTGAATTCCATGTGTGTATGCAGATGGTTGGTTTGATAATTGGAGTAGTTCCTCCATTTAGAAAATTAATAGTGACTGGAAATGCTCCTCTCTATGTGATTCAAGACTCTATAATTATGATAGGGTAAGCATCATCATACTTTTACACACCATCATTTGTTTATACTAATTTAAAAAAAAAAGAAAAAAAAACATTATCTAATTCTACTTTATGTGGATTTTTAGGAATGCATGTCTCCCAGCAATGACCATATTGGTTGGGGCAAATCTTCTTGAAGGTACATATAATATATAATCAATAATTTGAATTTTTTAAAAATTTTCTAATTCATTTTTTGGAAAATGATATATCATTTGGATGCTTCTTCACAGGTTTGAAAGGAGAAAGAGTGAAGTTTTCACTTATTTTTTGGATCATTATAATTAGAAATGTTGCCTTACCAGTTCTTGGAGTAGCCACTGTTAAAGGTGCTGTTCATTTTGGCTTCATCCACCATGATCCATTGTATGAGTTTGTTTTGCTGCTTCAATTTGCCCTTCCACCAGCAGTGGCTATAAGTAAGTTCTTTATGAAATTGAATGAGCATTTGTTATTATTTTCTAGGATATTTTTCAATGGAGTGTTTGAAAACAAAGATTATATATAATCTGTTTAGATACATAAAGCTAAAATGAAATATGTTTAGGAAGTTTTTCTACTGATTTTTTTTATATTTCTAATTGAGAAATTATTAAAATAATTTCTAACATATTGTTAGGATTGTATAGTAAGATTGGATGATAATCATAATACATATAAGACTGTTTAAAATGAGAACTTGGATAACAAGTTATTGAGATCTTTAGTTATTATATAATCCTTCTTGATTCTTTAGTGACAAGGTTGTTGGCAACATCATTTTAATAAATTTTAATTAATGATGCTCTCTAGTAAGATGACTGAATAATTTATTGTGAAATACTAGCCAATACATTTTTTATATATACTTATTGGCATACATTTTTTAAAAATAATAAATTTTACTAATTCTTACTTTTTACTTAATAAACTCAATCGATTATGAATTTATAAATAAATATGAATCAATAATAAAATGTCTTCTTATTCAACTTAATTTGATATTGACTGAGAAAAAATAGTATACATTTGTAAATATATCATGTCTTCATTTACACACTTATTATATATTCTATGGTTGCTTCAGGTACATCTATTCAATTGTTTGGAACTGGGAAAGGTGAATGCTCAATTATTATGCTTGCAACTTATTCCTTTGCTGCAGTGTCCCTTACTCTTTGGTGCACATTCTTCATATGGCTTGTATTATAGTTATATTTTGTAGAGATAAAGAAATAATTCAACAAATTGTACAACAATTTACGCATCGAAAAGAGAGGAAAAGAAAACAATTGAAAGGGATGATGGGTGAAACAGATATGCATAAATATGTTGTATAATTTGTTGTATCCAACAATTGACTAAGAATAAAAGAATAAAAACCTTTAAGATCCATCACGGATATCATGAATATTTGTAGACTCAAATATTTTTCATGATTTAGTAGTTTTTTTTTTGTTTCAAATTGTACTTATGAGTGGTAAGGATTTACCATATCTATATTCATATCTATATTTTATGATTACATTGTAAGATGTTTGAAATATTTATAAATGTGAGATTTAAATATATTGTTAAGATTTGGTGGAATAGTATGTGAGAAATGTTTTAAATTTGGCAGATTTACATTTTTGAGATGACATCAATTGTTCTATAGCGGAGGGTGGGTAGGCTAAGTCACAATTGAATCGTGATGTTTGGGTTACAACGCTCTTAAGTAGAAATAGTTGTACAATTCTCTTATGGAAGGGAAATTATTGCGAGTAACATCAATTGTCTTGTGGCGGAGACCAAGTACGCTTGACCCAACATACATTTATCTTAGAAGTGGTATAATCTCTTACATAAGGATATATTAAAAATTAAACTTGTACTTACTTGTTGAATTGTTGATAGGTTTAATTTAGTATAAACTTAGTTTTAGTCTATGGGAGTATATCTTAAAGTAGTAAAAGGTTATTCTTAGTAAGTGTTAATTTCTTACAATATAAGTAAACTCATAATAATAGTTTAAATGAATGAATAAAAATATAAATAATTGAATTGCACAAGATGTCAATGTAATTTTGACTTGATTTAATATTTTGTAGTAAACTCACATATCTTAGTTAAAAAGATTTGCTTTTGTTTGGTCAACATTGGTGTGTAGGTTGGTTTTATATACGTAGTTCGAGTGATGTAGATCACTTAAATGAAAAAAATATCTTGAGCAAAACTTTTTAGCTTTATAGTTCTTTGTTTTAAGAAGTGGACTTTAAGCCTAACTCAACCTTTCAAAACTAGCTTATAAGGTGAGCTTTGCACCCACTTAAAGGCCTCATCTCTAGTTGATGTGAGATCTCCAACACACGTCCCTCACATTTTATAGTTCTTTGTCTTAAGAAGTGGACTTTAAGCCTAACTCAACCTTACAAAACTAGCTTGTAAGGTGAGCTTTGCACCCACTGAAAGGCCTCATCTCTAGTTGATGTGGGATCTCCAACACATGCCCCTCATGTCGAGACTCCTCAACTCGAGCGTGAAACTTATATGTAAGGGTGGTTAGATAGTGACTCGATAGTGGGTGGCCCGATAGGCCCAACAACCTTGCTAGGATAGACTTTGATACCATGTCAAGAAGTGGACTTTATGTCTAACTTAACCTTACAAAACCGGCTTGTAAGGTGAGATATGCACTTCCTTATAAACTATTGAAATACTTCATCTCTAGTCTATGTGGGATCTCCAACACTTTGCTTGAGTAATCATTTCTTGCTTAAGTGAGGAATTTCTTGCTCAAACATTCTCTAGTAGGGTATTATGAAGAAGAGAAATGAACAAAAGATAAAAAGGAAAGCGAAAAAATACGAGGATGAAAAGATTCTTTTTGTTTTTTTTTCTATTGAGAACAAAAATAAATGGCTCAATATATACAAACAATGTACTCATTCTAGGTCTAACTAAAGAGAAAGAAAACAAAACAAATAACTAATGCATGTTAGACACATGTACAAAGAGAAACAAATAAAAATAAAAGAATTACAATCTAATTCTATCATAAAAGACAAAATAACATAATTGATAACAATTTGAGAATTGATATCAATTTGATTTCGTCATATAGACAAAATCGATATTAACTTTCTTCTAAAATTTTCGTGACAATATCCTTTGAAACAAAGAAAAAACCATTGTATATGAGTTTTATTTCAATTTAATATAACTCAAGCGATGTCAAATGATATTTTCTTGTCTTTTAACAATATATTTTAATTTTTAATTATATGTAACTTTAAAGTAGAATATAATTATAGTTAATGCTCTATTATATGTTTCCATGTTTGTTTTATGTTAAATTTTTAATAAGTTAATATGTGAAAAAATATGTAAGTCGTGATGAAATGTGGTGCATTCAATGATATGATTAGTGTGAGATGATAGTTATTAAAAATATGTATACATTCGTACAAATATTAAGTTATGTTAATGAGATATATACTTTACTAATAATCTAAATAATATAAATTATATTAAAACTATTTTTTTCTCTATTCACATATAAGTACATTAGTTTAATACATAAACAAATTACTAATTATAAAAATATTTGAAGTTTTAAATAAATTTAACCTTTCTTATCTTAGTTTTCTTTTTATCTTACTTGAAAAAGAAGAGAAAACGAACTCTTTGAACACCTCAAATATTTCAATTTTAGTTACCAAACACTTCCACACTAAACTCAAACTCAAAATTTCTTATACCAAGAAGTCCAAGCCATCCCAATTTCTACAAGAAATAGAAATCGTAGAGAAGAGATAGGAAAAAAAAAAAGTGTATACTCAAACAACACTCAATATTAATGTTATACAATGTCGCTAACATCTAAATGGAAGATTACAACCTCTAAATGGAAGATTACAAGAGAGGGGAAAGAAAATTTGGTTGTTACTGGGAGGGAAAATGAAGACTTCAAATAAAATGAAGCAATTGGTTGTTGTCGCATTTTTCATACAATTTCATGAGTTCTTATTGTACTTTCATATTTTTTAAAATACTAAAATATTATTTTTGAATTGTATAACTTAGAATATATTTTTATAATTATAAAAATTAAAATAATTTTTTATTCCAAATTTACGATCTAATATATATATATTTTAAATTTTGGGTATAATCTAAAATATAATTATATTTCGAATTTCACAATTCAAGAATATATTTTTTTCCATACAATCCGAAATACAATAAAGTTAGAAAATACAAAAGTTATTAATTTTTTTATCAAGGGTATCAAGGTTAAGGTGTCTTGGTTATTTTGTTGAAAAAAAAAATCAAATTTTCATTTTTTTTGCTATATGTGGCACTTAGAATTCCTATTTTCACTCCACCAACTTAAACACAAATATCTCCTTTCCTATGAATTTAAAATTATCACACATCTATACATCTTAAATGTATAATTAAATAAATTAAAACTTAAATTAAACTATTTATCATTTTGTAATTTGTCATTAATAACAAAAAAAGGCTTACAAAGATCATAAAATATCATAATTAAACTATATTTAACAAAATTATTGTGATATATACTTTGCCAAAACATGTCTAATCAGTTCAACATCCTTCTCTTCACTATAGTGACCAATTTTCATTTTTAAAATTATTTTTTGATGGAATGTAGACAGAATTTTATCCAATAATTAATAAAAGTATAATAAAAACATATAAAGTGGTCCTATAGCATTTCTGTGAAAAATTTATTCACCTAATAATCCATTTTTTGTCCATTTGTGCACGTATAGACAATTGTTTATACATGTATTTTTTATTATATATACTAATTTATTATTAGTGTCCATGTAATTGAACAGACAATACTATTTTCTTAGTTAGCAAATATTGGCTTTAAATGGCTCTATAAGTAATCAAAATAATAAATAACAATGGGCATCTTCTGAAAATAAAATATTCATAACATACTACCTTTTTTAATAGTTAAATGTTCTTAGATTATAAAAACACTATAATTAATTTTTATAGTATCTTGGAAATATTTTAAATTTAAATAAGAAATCAACAAATAGCCCAATTTATCACTCAGAAGCCATTGTATTGACATGAAGAACATCATGATATTCAGCTTAGAGCAAGATGAATATTATTTCATTCTTGCTTCATATATGAGTATTAGAAAGTATTAGAATTTTCACAATAAGTTGAAGACAATTTTTTTTTCCACAATATGGATTTCTGGAGGCTTTTCTTTGTTGCATTTACATCAATTATGAAACTTTTGTTGATCACTGTTATTGGGGCATTCCTTGCACATGAGCGATTTAATATACTCAGAGAAAATGCCACAAAGCACATCAATGCTGTAAGTATAATTTGTTTCCGGTTTCATAATTTCAATAGTGATATATTTTTTTATCAAAATTATACAAAATAAATAATGATCATGTATTTTTCTACAGCTTATTTTACTCTTTCCTCTTTTATTTTGTTAGATTTTTTATTTCCAATTTATTAGTTAGTATCTACATGTATTTTTCTCTCGTGATTAACACTTAATCAAACTATAATTTTCTTCTTCTAAAATAAGCACAACTTCCTTCCTTGATTTGGTACGTTACCATTATTAACAAAATAATTTTGACAGAAATTCAAGGTGTGAAAGAACGTATATTATTTGTAATTAATATATACTCAACGAAACATAAACATGAGTAATCCATACATTCAGTTTTAATCCTTACAAAAAAAAAATTAATGCCAAAAAAATAGGTATTTTATCCTTTTGGTTTTTGTATTGATCCCTGTAATATTTACTTAGTGTTGAATTAATTATTAATTACAATATGTGGATTACACACACACACACACACACATATATATATATATATATATATATATATATATATATATATATATATATATATATATTTACAATGACTAATTGGAAAATGTATATTTCTTTATATATATTTTACGTATAAACATTAAAAAAATTACACTATAAATCAATAAAAAAATTATGCATATATTTTTAAAATAGTTATTATAAAATTATCATATAAATTATTTTTTTGACTTTTATATTGTTCTTTATTATTATTTTTTATATATATACAGATGGTATATTTTGTCTTCACCCCTGCTCTTATCTATAGCAGCATGTCTACCTTAACCTTAAAGAGCATGGTTATGTTGTAAGTTTGTACTTTCTCACCATTCCCTCCATTATTGTTCCAAGTTTTGTATGATTGGTTTATGCTTAATTTGCTTTGTTGAGTTATGTAGGTGGTTCATGCCCTTAAGTATTATTGTAACACACATTGTTGGAGCATTTATTGGATGGTTACTGATCAAAACCATTAGAGTTCCTCCTAATCTGCATGGTCTAGTGTTGGGATGTTGTGCTGCAGGTAGGTTTATTCAAATACTTTATGTTAAATATAACATATTATAAATGTGATATAAAAAGATGTGTTTTAAATGTAACATATAATATGTGTAAATGTGATATAAGAAGATGTGTTGATTTGAGTGTTATGAATAAATGTAACCTATTTAAAATCTCTTATAATATTCATGAAATATTCAGACATCTTAAAGTTATAATATTCATGAACTATTTAGATTTTTTATAGTTATAATATTCATGAAACTTTTATCTTAGTAGAATAATTTTTTTTTGTGTGAAATTTATGTATAAAGATTCACATCTCACAAATCATATTTTAGTAATAATTTTAAATTAATGGTTAATATTTCACACCATATATTTGGAATTAAAATTTATAATCATAAATAATCATATAAAATGTTGAATTCACATTGATTACATGTATAATTTAAAATTGAATTTAAAGGTTTAGTTATGTTTAACATTTTTTTTAAAAGATAATATTAAAGTAAGTCGGTTTAGTTTAAATTTTTTTTAAGATAGTATCAGAATTTATATTATAGAGATTTGTTAAACTTATTATGTCACCCACTACATTTTAGTATAAAGAGGTTTGTTGGACATATTAACAAAACATATAACTAAATTAAAATATATAAATAGAACTTATAAGTTGATTTTATAACATTAAGCTAAACTTCAATTTTATCGTTTTACGTATAATTAGATTAGATTTAAGTAAAGTAATTCCAACTATGTTATAAATAAAATTACTTTATTCATTAGATGTTATATAAACATGTATATATGACCATTTGATGTTTGATTTTTGTAGGAAATTTGGCTAGTTTGCCTCTAACTGTAGTTCCATCTATTTGTAAGGACAAAAACAACCCTTTTGGAAATGAAGTTATTTGCCGCAAAAATGGACTTGCATATGCTTCTCTATCCATGGCTGTATGATAAGAGATTTGGATTTTTACCACTTACTAAAATATATGCATCACACAATGGATTTGAGTTTTTTTTAATGATTAAAAATTGTTTCATGTGTTTATGGTTTTTCAGGTGGGTTACATTTGTGCTTGGTCTTTCACTTTCAATGTTATTCGTATATATTCTCCTAAGATCTCTGATGCAGTCAAAGTTGATGAATCCTCTAGAAATCCAAAGTCAGCAACAAAAACTGACCCAGAAAACCTTTTAAAATGCTCTTGTGAAGCATTGGATGGGGATATAGAAAAGCTTAATGGTGGTATGGATCCACCTGAATTTGAATGTAAAGTGCCTAATGGACAAGCAAAGGTTGTTGTCTTTTCTAATATAATATAATCACTTTAAGTAAACATTTTATGTTGCATGAATTTTTGTGTCCTTATTGACCAATATAATCTCAAATACATTGAAATTCATTAAAACATTTTTGTGTGAAAACTTGTATTGTTTGAATCAAAGTTGAACTATATGGAATAAACAAGAGTGATTGGTGGTTTAGGCATAATACATTTGCAAAATGCTTTGTTTAGTAGGATAAAAGTAGAAATGATAATAAGACTGATATGTAATATAACACGATTTTATATTCTAAAGATTTTATGTGAGAGATGTCTTATATTTTTAAAGATTTTTACAGGTACCAGAAAAGCTAAAGTTTATGGAACGATTAAAACTATTAGTTGAGAAGATAAGAAATATGAAGATACTAATTGCTCCTTCCACTATGGCAGCGGTATGTCCATTATTTCTGTTATTATTATAGAAGGTGTTCTTTCATCACCCTTATTGGTTAAAATTTAATTAAAAAATATCAAATATAGAGCATGACTCATTAAATAAGAAGTAAAACTATCATGGTTTTCATTTTAGTTATCCGTAAAGAATGTGTTCAAAAGAATGTTGATAACATTTTTCTCAATTACAAAAATACTTTCTTTTAAGGAATTCATTTGAAGAAGATAGTATTTATAAAGTATAGGATAATGTATATATTAGTTATAAAAGAAGAGTTACATCACCTAAAGTCTAATTTGTTTAGTCATGCCTCATTTGAATTTGATGTCTTGAGTTAAATAGGGTGGACTCATACACAGCTTGATGAGAATTAAATTTCTTGTCAAACTTTTGTTGACCAATACCCCTTTTGAAAAAGCTTCATTAGATAGCAATAAATTTTTTTAACTTTGATACTTAAGTGAGACATTGTTTTCATAATATAAGAATATTAGATAGACCAAAACCAACTTAGCCTTTTGCCAGTTGTGTGACAATGGAATGTGATCAAACATATTTGTTCCTCTAAACAATTTCACTTGCTTTTGCTTCTTTGTATGCAGATTATAGGTTTGACAATTGGTATGGTGCCTCATTTTCGAAAACTCCTAGTTGGTGACAAGGCTCTCTTCCATGTGGTCCAAGACACTTTAACCATGCTGGGGTAAGTGACCTCTACCATAAGAAATTATTGTATGGTCAAGCACCACCAAGTGTTCATGATCTTGATCAAGATCAAGATTTATGTTTCATTTAACTCTTTCATAAATTTGAAAACGCAACAACATGAAACTTGGGTGTTGATCAATAAAGACCATGGACATGGACATGTAATGATCAGAGATCATGTAATAATTTACTTTTTATGTTTGAGTAATACACCAAAATATACAAAGAAGCTATTTGGTGTGTACTATATTTCTTTTCACTTTTGTTTGGTGTTTAGGGATGCAAGTATTCCAACAATGGTCTTATTGCTTGGGGCAAATCTTGTTAAGGGTAATAATCATTTATTAATTAACAATATGAAATTTTTAACTTTTTTTTGTCTTTCAGGTTAAGTTTTGTTGTTTTTGAAAATTTTAAGGACATAAATTAAATGTTCTTTCAGGTTTAAAAGGACTAGGACAACAAGTTCCACTTGTTGTTGGCATCATTATGGTTAAATTTGTTGCCTTGCCAGCAATAGGGATAGGCATTATCAAAAGTGCAATTCATTTCAACTTGATCAACCATGATCCATTATATCAATTTGTTTTACTGCTTCAATATGCCCTTCCACCAGCAATAGTAGTGAGTAAGTTTTTTATGATGCTTAAACAATATTGTCTTTCTCTTTCTCTGTTATCCTTTATAAAATGAATTTACTTAGATATCTATGTTATAAGAATGTAGTAACATTTTTCTGAAAGAAAAGGACAAGGGTTAAAATAAATTTACTTAGATATCTTATAGAGAATGTAGTAATATTTTTCTGAAAGAAAAGGACAAGAGTAATTGATGATGAAATCCAACAATTTTGAAGGATGTCTGAAGAAGTAGAATTTAAGCCTAACTCAACTTTATAAAACTGGGTTAGAAAGTGAAGTTTGCATCTATATTATAAACTATTGAAATACCTTATCTCTAGTCGATGTGGGATTTCTAACACACCCCCTCACGACGAGACTGCTCAACTCGAGCGTGGGACTATATGTTTAAGGATGGTCCAATAGTTGTCCGATAGCATTCCGATAGTGGGTGGCCCAAGAACCGTACTAGGATAGACTCTGATACCATCTCAAGAAATGGAATTTAAGCCTAACTCAACTTTACAAAACTAGCTTAAAAAGTGAGGTTTGCACCCATATTATAAACTATTGAAATGCCTCATCTCTAGTCGATATGAGATTTTCAGCAGAATGTTATAATATTAAAATTCATAACAAAATAAACTTAAATGATACCAAAAACATCGTAGGCTAAAAACTATATTGTTTTGACAGCAAATTTCACTAAAATTTGTTTACACGAAGGAGCTTTAACATCCATATAATACTCATATTCCTCTTGACATTTCCAACACTTAGACAAATGCCTACACTAAAATTTGATATCAACAAGCATTATCCTAACCAAGATAATGGCATTGCTAATTATTTGCCAAACTTGATTGCATTTTCAATGTATTTTATGTAATAGTTTATTTTACAATATGACATAGTCTACACATTTAATTGAGAAAATGTTCACTTTATGATTGTTCCAGGTACAATAACTCAAATGTTTGGAGTTGGTGAGGGTGAGTGCTCAGCAATCATGTTAGTAACTTATTCGTGTGCTGCAGTTTTGCTTACTCTTTGGTGCTCATTGTTTATGTGGCTTGTACTATAACTATTTTCTACTGTAAAATGTTTGTTTTGATGATTCACACAACACATATGCCTCATTGTTAACTGCATTTAATAAGGAGCCAAAATTGAACATTGTTTGGCTAAATTATGAGTTGTATAAGAGGGACAAAGATTTTAACAATGCAAAAGTGTATGAAAAAATATACAAATGTCTTCAATATTTTCTCTTAAATATGACATGTTGTTGGTCAATTGATAAATTACCAAAAGTACAGAGTTGAGTAGACTTTTAATGAATTTAAAAGTTTTTTTTTTTTTTTATAAATTTCTCTATACATATCTGTCATGTAGAAAAAAAATTATTAGAAAAATTGTACAAAACATTTTATAGACTAGTTTATAGATAAGTTAATTTTAACTTACAAAAAACTCATTTTTTTTTTCTCTTTTTTATACAGTTTTAATCATAAATTGTCATTTCTATTAAAATTGCTAATTTCTGTAACACTTATTTGAAATTTGTCGATACTAAGTATTTACACAAGATTAAACTTTTTTTTTTAAACACAAAATGAAACTCTAAGTGCGTATTAAAAGTTTAAAAATGAACGTATAAATAATCAGTTATCCGTATATTTGGGTTAAGTTAATTATTGCTAAAAAAAGTTATAAGTAACGTTTTAGAAGGTTCAAAAGCGATTATTTTTAAGAAAAAAAAAATCATAAACATACGAAAGTGATTCTAATCCCAAAAGCAAAAAGTAAAAGCGTAAAAGAGGATTTCTTTATTACGTATATGCCCGATTAGATTCTTCCTAGATTTGAATAAATTTATTTTTTGTCTGAGAGAGTTTAAGAAAAATAAACCATTATTTTTCTGACAAATAATCGTTAGCAACAATAACATGCACCACATATCTAAAGTTCAAGATTATGGATTTTCTAAAGTAAGAAAATGATAAAATAATTCATTTCAGTTGAAAAAAAGTTAATTATTAAATAATATATGCAAAACAAATCATAGTATCAATAAATAATGTTTATCCTTAACTCCCATTGTTAACTGTATTTTTTAGCATTTCTAAAGTAAACATGTGAATGATATTAAACAGAAAAATGAAAAATTTTGTAGTAGTTAAATAAAAAATTTTCATTTATGACAAGTTTTTCGGTATATTAAATAATAAACTAATCTCGTTCGCATAACATTTACCATCGTTAATCGGATAACTTTAGCAAATGATAGAAATTGAACATATATATTTTTTATTATATAAACAACCTCATTACTAATTTCATTAGTAGTATATATAATTATTATACTAATCTAGTTCGTAATAAAGTAGCTATTGTCAATCCGATAAACTTCAATTTTCTTATTAAGTAAATAATGCCACTTTATATTTCACCAATTTTAATTAAAAAAATTGATTTAATGTAGTTTTGATGTAGTTGATTTAACTAGTTCTTACTATTTTTATTAGATTTTGACTTTCATGATGAATTGTTACACATATTCACTTTACATTATTCCAATCCGAAAGATAGAACAATTGAAACACATAAATCATTGGAATTTGTACAAAAGAGTTTTCTCTCTCTTCCTTCATCATGCATATATGTCTGCTTTAAGCAACACATCAATTGAAGGCAAGAATCTAACAAAGAAATAAGAAAAGAAAAATAATACAAAAAATACCTTACTTTCACCAAACAAACATAGATACTCATTTCCTTTAGTCACGTTGTATCTTGTCATATATATTGCTCTTATGATAAGCTTTTGTGCTCATAAACTCATAATCATTCTCAGAACACAAACACATCATGGGACTGGTTATGAGTTACATGGGAGGCACAGGTCATTTTTCTTGCTTTTTCTTGCATGAGAATTCAAAGTTCTGTTATTGATAACTTTTTTTTTTTTTTTTTTTTTTTTTTTTTTTGGGGAAAAATATTTTTTTTTTTTTTTTTTTTGTTTTTGTTTTTTTAAAAAATTTTTTTTTTTTTAAATTTATGTTTTTT
>Ga0099824_1007782_pt1 | contig 14013 bp, 15 predicted proteins | sample SiratrowhiteBW_FD_76837 | JGI IMG/M metagenome (GOLD analysis project Ga0099824, IMG submission 76837) | Root nodule microbial communities of legume samples collected from California, USA - Siratro white BW | ecosystem: Host-associated > Plants > Roots > Nodule | place: USA: California... | reverse complement strand
TATATATATATATATATATATATATGTATATATATATATATTATTAACAATATATAAAGTGTATAAAGTTTGCCATGGTGTTGATATGGACATGTTAATCATTGAAAAAAAGTCATATTTTTTTATTAAGCAGAAGATATAATTTATGTTGAATTTTTTATTTAGTTATATATTTTATAAATGAACAATACGATAATAATTAAGAACAATATGATAATATTTTTAGCAACAGTTATAAAAAATTGAAATCCTAATGTCTATGAAATAATTAGTAACAATTATTCTAATTAAAGACGTATTTAGAAACTGAAATAAATCAATGTGTAGTTTCAAAACCAAATTTTCAACATTCTTCTTTGATTTTGGAACTGCAAACTAAAATCTTCTGTCTTATGAATTCAAACTTGCTGACTAGTAGTGGCTTGGTAAACAAATCTGCAATCTGATTTTCAGTTTTGCAATAAACAAGATCAACAACTCCATCTTTCTGTACCTCCCTTAAGAAAAACAACTTAATGTTAAAATGCTTTGTTTTCCCCTTAAAAATAGGATTATGTGAAGTAGCTATTGCAACTTGATTATCAACAAAGACTTTCGTACTTTCCTTCTGCTCTATGTTAAGATCAATCAAAATTTTTTCAACTTAGTTAACAACAGCTGTAGTAGCAATAAATTCAACTTTTGATGTAGACTTTGCAACAATTTCTTGTTTCTTAGAGCACCATGAAAAAAAATATTCGTGAACCAAGACTAAAACAATATCCTGAAGTACTCTTCATATCTTCCAAGGAACCACCCTAATTAATATTAGAATACCCAACAAACTTTGCTTAATTGAACCATCATATACAACAATTACCTTTCTATCTAGAGGTATGTCAATAAGAGTGTTGTTCTTCTCAATCATATACAACTCTTCCTTCATTACTCTTTTTCCACATGAGGTCATTGAGAGCTTCCTCATAGTCAACAGGTTCACATATTGTAACATTCTTCTCTGATATATGTTAGAAAGGGATCTAGTATCTCTCACAGGATGATAATCCATATTTTCAACAGAACCTTCCTGCTCAGTTATTTATGGAACAACATTAAAGCCTTTAATCTCATTTTTTTCTGCTTACTCAATTGTTTCTGCTTTCTCCCAATTCCCAACTTCAGTCGCAGAGGAGTAGGCTAAGTTTGTTTGTATGTTTGCCGAGAAGCTTTTGTCCTTCATCTTTATTGACATCAATTTAATGTTAGTTGTATCAAATACTTCACAAGTTTTATCTTTGAACACAACAACATAGCCTTTCTCTAAAAGTTGTCCTACACTTAACAAATTTTGATCAATCTCAGGAACATACAAAACATCTGAGAAAGTTCTTGTTCATGAGCCAATGTTAATGATAATATCACCTATGCCTTTAACCTCAATATAGTCTCCATTTCCAATTTTGACCTTTGAGTAGTATGTTTCTTCCAGATTCACAAACATACCTTTATCATAGGTCATATGATGAGTGCATCCACTGTCAATCAACCATGCTTCACTAGTAATGTTATTAGTAAAGCAAGTTGCCACAAAAAAGATGCTCCTCGTTCTCCTCTTTGGTCTCTTGAGCAATTTGTACCCCTTGTTGCTTTCTTTTGCATACCTTCTCCACATGACCCTTTTGATTGCAGGACCTACACACCGCATCGGGTCTCCACCAACATCTCCAATGTGGATGAGAAGTTTTTTTGCAGTGTCGACATGCTGAGTACTTCTCATTCTCATCTTTGCCATCTTTATCACTTTTCTTCTTATTTTTTCAGGCTTTCTTCTTTGCTTTGTAACTTGGCTATGACTTTGCTAGAAAAGCTCCTTCAGTACTCGGCTCTTCTCTCAACATTCTTCTTTGTTCTTAGGTATGCAAAGTGTTCATCAACTTGGTTAGTGAAATCATTGTGAGATCTCTTGAGTCTTCAAGTGATGAGATCTTTGCTTCAAACCTCTCTAGGAGACTCACCAATACTTTTTCTACTATCCTTCTATCAGGTAAATCTTCACGTAATAGTCAGATCTTGTTGACCACTGCCAAGAGCCTATCAAAATATTCTTTGATGGTCTTGACCTCTTTCATTCTCAGCATCTCAAATTCTCTTGTGAGATTGAGAAATTCCATCTTCCAAGTTCTTTCATTCCCTTGAAACACCTTTTGGAGAGTGTCTCATGCTTCTTTGCCTGGCGGCCATAATTCTAGTGAATATAACATCAGAAACAACAAAGTGAACATAGGTCTTGGCCTTTGATCTTCTTATTGCTTCATCATTGTAATTTCTAATTTGAGCTACAGTTGGATCTTCTTGTAGTGATTGGACTTCAGACAATACAACATCCCACAAACCACTCACTTCTAGATAAGACTTCATTTTGAAATGCCATATTTGATAGTTGTCGCAACCGGGGTCACGACGGGACGGCGATCTGAAAAACAAATAATTTTAATTTTAAAAAAGGGGAGTCGCCACCATAGTTTTCATGGAAAACTATGGAAAACCAAAGAAAACAAGGATAAGACTGATATGTGAAAGCCGGATTACAAGTCCGGGAGTCGGTTACGCGTGGGGAAGGTATTAGCCCCCCACGGCGCCCGTCCTGAGACGGTACCTTTAACTGAATAAAACGAAATGAGTGTAATTTTTGAAATATTTTTCATGAAAAACAGAAATAAAAATAAACAAAACATTTTTATTTTGAAAGGGGCCCGACAAGGTCTAACCTCGCTCCTACGTATCTCCATGGAGAATCAGGGTTACGTAGTTCTATTTTTGAAAAAATTGTTTGTTTGAGAATTTGATATTTTTTAGAAAAGTTTGTATTTATCATTATTTTTTGAAATTAAATCTCATTTTGGATATTGCTTGACGCGTATGGCCCTTTGATATTCCAAATGAAATTAAAATTCTTCGAATTAATTCCCATATGACGCGCGCGGTCAATTAGGAAATTAATCGAAAGTCTTTATTCAAAGTGTCAATCTTTGCACGAGCGAAAAAATCCTTTTTAAAAGATGTATCCCAAAATCAAATCTTAGTTCACTATTACTTTTAAGTAAAAAGAAATTATATTATTTTATGATTTTATTTATTTATTTATATTTAAAAAAAACGTCAGGGGCAGTTTTGGAAACTGGGCATATGTGGGTGCAATTCCTAATTAGTGGAGGTGCAGGAGATAAATCCAACTTAGCTACTAGCAGGGGTATTCTGGGAATTAATGGGTGTCACAGGTGCAGGCCTGGAATGCAGGGGGTGCAGGAAGGAAGCCCAACCTAGGTAAGAGGAAGGGTATTCCAAGGACTTAGGAGGGCTGGGGGTGCAGTCCTGGAATACAGGGGGTGCAACAAGCACCCCGACTAACCCATTAGGTTAGTGACACATGCATGGTGCTGTGAGAGGCAGGGGAAGGCTAGGCTGATGCAGGCGGCGACTGGAGACAACGTCAGCACCGTCGACGGATGCGGCGGGAGGCGACGACGCACATAGAGAGGTTAGGGCTTGCATGGATTTGGCGTCGTTGCGTGACTGTTCCTGGCTGCTATGATGGTGTTCGCGGGCAGAAAGGAAGACGTGGTGAAGGAAAGGCATAGTGGGGGGAAAGCAAAGCAAGGCGGATGTTTGTGGCTGTCGGCTTGATAGACGAGGACCATAGTGGAGGTGCTGTGGCAGGTTTGGTGGTAGAGGGAGTGACAAGGGAGAGGTGGCAGCGTTTACGGCTGTTGTAGGTAGACTTGGAGGGCGTTGGTGAGGGCTGCATGATATCTGTTGTTGGAAGGTGTGCTGGGTGTGTTACGGATGGTTTGGGAGCGGCTTTGGTGATAGTTGGAGGTGTGAACTGGAGGTTAGCTTGCAGGGGTGGTGCTTTTGGTGATTACATTGACGAGACATGAGGGTAGGGAGGAAGACGTTGGGAGTATATGAGTAGTTGTTTGGAGTGGAGGTAATGGCGTTACCTGAGGGCAGAGAAGTGACGTGGTGGCGGAGGTTAAAAGGAGGGCGTTTGGGTGGTTGTGAAAGTGCCATTGGTGGCGTAGGCAGGTCTGTGGCAGTGACGCCGTCAAGGTGAGGGAAGTACGGTTTGGGAGGAAGGTGCAGATGACGGGTGTGCCTTGGTGGTAGCAGAGGAAGACGTCGTGGTTGAGGGAGTGAGAAAGGTGGTGAGGCATGGCTGTTCTGTCGATTTTGGTGGAGATAGGGTGAGGACGAGAGAGAAGAAGAAAGTAATGGGAAGAAGTTGGTTGTTTGACGAGGAGGGGTATTACAATGGCTAAAATGGAGGTTGGCTTGGTGTGTGATTTTAAGAGAAAGGTGGCATGAAGGAGTTATAGTGGAGATAGCTATGGGGGTACGCAGGTGGTGATTGTGAAAACGTGGCAGCGTCATGGTGATTGGTTGGGAGGTGACGTTGATGGTGATTGGTTGGGAGGTGACGTTGAAGGTTGTTGGTGACATGGTGCTTGCATGGTGATGTTTATTATGGAGGTGGAGGGAACACATGGTGCGACTGGAAGGTAAGAAAGTGAGAGGTTAGGGGCGAGGAAGAAAGTGTAACTGAGGGCTCATGGTAGGTTCAGGTGCTTGTTACGTGGGTTTGGAGGTGTATGGGGGATATGGTGGTTGACGAGACAGCCTAGAAGTACTTGGAGGCTTGGGTTGGGAGGAAGGCATTAGGGGCGTCAGAGGCATGAGAAAGGTGTTATGGGTTCCTTGCTGCTCTTGTCAAGACGGGAGTGAGGGTGAGGATGAGGCGCGGGTGGCTATTTGGTGACTAGGTTTCAAAGGTGGAATTGGCTAGGATGATGGTGATGAGTGGTAGAGGGTGACAGTGACACTACCCTGACCTCCGACAACCTTGATGGCAAGGAATGAGGGTATCTGATACTACATAACTGTTTGGTTTCAACGACGGCGAGGATTCGGTGGTGACTAGACTATGTTGGTGGGTATGGAGGGTGAGTTCGGTGGTGATAGGGTGACGAGGTCGGGGAATAGGGTGACGCTAGGCATGGTAGCAAGGCGGAGTCATGGTTGGAGAAGTCTCGTTAATGTTTTAGTGCGATGGGGTTGCTGTGAGGGAGGAAAATGATGGTTCATTGATTGGTTATTGATGGTATAGTGAAGAGAGGTGGAGGAGCATGATTAAGTTGGTTAGGAGGTGCTGTTTGAAGAATCTGTGGCGCAGGAATGTGAATATGGAGGGTTGTGAGACATGTGAATGGCGTGGTAGTGGCGGTGGGTACAGGCGCTGGTTTTTGTGGAGATGGTAGTGAAGACGTGGTTTGAGGGTGGTGACGAAAGGTTCGTGGTAGCAGCTGTGGTATTCTGTGAGGGTTGTTTGGCTGTTCTAGAGGCTGGCGGAATTTGGTTCAGGGAGGTTTGCAAAACAGAGGTGCAAGGTTGCACCTCCTAGTTCTGTCACTGATGTGGGTCTCATCAATTTTTATTTTACGTTTGAGTCATTCATTCACAGGCATACGCGCAAACACAACAGTAAAGTATAGAAGAAATTAATGGAGGAAGCATGAAATCATTCGGGACACATGAGAGATTAAGGGAATGAAACGTTCAAAGCATTCAAAACATAAAAACACACTAAGGAAACCAATCAGCAGGAACAAAGAACCATGATACCTCTCAAAGTCGTTCTTCTCTTCCTCCTTCCCCTTACTCCCAGCAGTTCTCTCAAAACCTCAAGAATGCCCGCTCCCAACTCTCTGATTCCTTCTCCCTTCTGTTTCCAGTGAGTCCAATTTGTGCCAAGGTTTTTTTTTCTTTCACTAAGCAGCCAGATGCCAATGTAACAGTGTCCTCCTCCTCCCTCTTCCTGCTCCCATATATCCCAAACCAATAGTACTGTCCTCTCTTGTCTTATTAGGAGACATTCTCCTCTTTTACCAGCTTTGGGATCGCTGCTGCAGAGGACAAAATTGTTTTTTTGCAGGCACTGGAGGGTGACGCTGTTGTGTGTTGGTTTGTTGGGTGTACGAAAATTTTGGGAGGAGAGAGAGGATCCTGAAGATTTGGGGGTGAGTGGGTGATTAGGGAGTGTGAGAATAGAAAGAAATGGGCTGACCCAAGAGGTGGTAGCCTCGATAGATCCACAAAATTTTTTTTTGTGTTTTGTTATTATTATCAAATTTTTTTTTTGAAAATAGGAGAAGAATAAAATTTAAAAAGAAATTTTGATTGATTTTCTAACACATATTTTAACAACAAAAATTCAATTTTGATTAAATAAATTCATGCCCTATCAATTTGAAGGGAATGATGACACTGAGAAAAGTTTAGCCGAGTTCACTGGGTGCACAACAGAAGATGGTGTTTTACAACAACTCAAACAACAGGTGATTGCTCATCACTTGTCATACAATGTCATGCATGGCACATCGAGCCCAACAACAATTAGAGTGAAAGCTCATATTGATGGCTTAAAAATACAAGCTTTGATTGATGGAGGTAGTTCTAATAGTTTTATCCAACCTCGTATTGCTAAGTTTTTGAACTTGCCAGTGGAACCAGCTTCAGGATTCAAGGTCATGGTGGGAAACTTTGACGTTATGCCTGTAGAAGGATGCATTCCCTCATTAGAAGTGTCATTGCAAGGATATAAGGTTCAAATTCCCGAGGTGTATTACATGTGGAGAAGGAGATTTGGTTATTGGCACCACATGGCTCAAGCAACTCAAGACTCACATTGTGGACTACAATTCCTCTTTTATCAGATTTTTACATAATGACAAATTTGTTACTATATTTGGTGAGAATTCTACAATTCCCAAACAGGCTCAATTTCATCATATTAAACGGCTAGTAAACACGGATGCTATAGCCGAAGCATTCACTTTACAAGTAGAAAAACCAGAGGAATGAACTAAGGCAACGTTGCCATTATCAACAGATATGGAACCAGACTTAGCTTTGCTACTCCACCAATATGCCAAGGTTTTTTACCAACCTTCAGGACTGCCACCACATAGTGAACATGACCATAGCATTCTTTTAATTCCAGGAGCAACTCCAGTGAAGGTTAGACCCTATAGATATCCTCATAGTCAGAAAGAACAGATAGAACTGATGGTGCAGCAAATGCTCGATGAAGGCATAATTCAGCCTAGTAAGAGCCCCTTCTCTTCTCCTATCTTATTGGTAAAAAAAAAAAGATGGCGCATGGAGATTCTGTACAGACTATCGAGCTTTGAATAATATAACAATTAAGGAAAATTTTTCGATGCCCACTGTTGATGAATTGCTGGATGAATTATTTGGAGCAAATGTTTTCTCTAAATTGGATCTAAGATCTGGGTATCACCAAATTTTGGTAAAACCAGAAGACAGACACAAAACGACATTTCAGACTCATCAAAGGCATTATGAGTGGTTAGTAATGCCATTTGGACTAACAAATGCTCTAGCCACCTTTCAAGGTTTGATGAATGATGTGTTTAGACCGTATTTACGAAAATTTGTTTTAGTGTTCTTTGACGACATCTTAGTCTATAGTCCCTCATGGAAGGATCATTTACAACATTTAGAGATAGTGCTACAGCTACTGCAAAAGGAATCATTATATGTAAAGCTATCCAAATGCTCTTTTGGCACATCCGAGATTGATTATTTGGGCCACACTATATCGGGGCAAGGAGTACACATGGATAAAGAAAAGGTGCAAGCAGTTCTGGAGTGGCAACAACCGCAAACTATTAAACAACTCTGGGGTTTCTTAGGCCACACTAGATACTACTGCAGATTTATAAAAGGTTATGCAGCAATAGCAACACCCCTCACAGACTTACTCAAAAAAGAGGCATTTCATTGGAGTGATAAAGCTAAACAAGCCTTCCAACAATTAAAGTAGGCAATTACTTGTCAACTTGTTTTAGTATTACCTAATTTTGAGCTACCATTTGAGATTGAAACCGATGCCTCAAGTATAGGCATTGGTGCTATCCTCAAACAAGGGAAGCACCCAATTGCATATTTCTCCAAGAAATTGTCACCTGCCATGCAAAAGCAGTCAGCTTACACGCGCGAATTCTATGCGATCACTGAGGCTATTGCTAAATTCCGCCATTACTTGTTGGGGAAGAAATTCATTATCAAAACAGATCAACAAAGTCTCAAGTCACTGCTTGATCAGAGTTTACATACTCAAGAACAACACAAATGGCTACATAAAATGTTGGGTTATGATTGCGAGATTCAATACAAACCAGGGGTGAGAATGTTGATGCCGATGCTCTTTCGCGATGCTACTTTGCTGCTTGGTCTACACCTAATCTTGAATGGGTACACACATTGAAAGCTGATTTGGAGAAAGATGACAACTTCTGTAGGTTATTACAACAATGCACTGATGGTACTCAGGATCAAATTAACTACAGTTGCAAGAATGACATTCTTCTTTGGAAGAATAGAGTAGTGATACCTCCAACCATCAGTCTCATCCAGCTCATTCTTAAAGACTTTCATGACGGCCCAAGTGGGAGACATTCTGGAATTGCTAAAACAGTTGAAAGGATTTGTTCAGCTTTTTATTGGCCAAATATGCAAAAAGACATCAAGAAATACGTGCTCCACTGCTCTATCTGTCAATAAGCGAAAACAGAAACTAAGCTACCTGCTGGGTTATTACAGCCACTTCTAGTTCCTTCACAGGTGTGGGAACAAATTTGCATGGATTTTATCACATCTTTACCTCCAACCCAAGGCTACTCTGTGATCGTGGTAGTAATTGACAGACTAACCAAATTTGCTCATTTCTTGCCATTAAAACCTGATTTTAATGCCAGGTATGTAGCTAAAGTGTTTGTGAATAACATTGTTAAATTACATGGGTTCTCTAAGTCTATTGTGTCGGATCGGGACAAAGTTTTCATTAGTCGCTTTTGGCAGCAATTATTCAAAATGCAGGGAACAACTCTAGCTATGAGTTCAGCTTACCATCGTGAAATGAATGGCCAAAGTGAGGTATTGAACAAAACACTAGAAATGTAATTAAGATGTCTGTGCTATGATAATCCAAAAAGTTGGTTGCCCATGCTACCATGGGCTCAATATTGGTATAATACTTCCATACATAGCAGCATCAAAATGACTCCATACAAAGCTTTATACAGTCGATACCCTCCTTCATTGGTCAAATATGAGTTCTCCCCACTAGACGAAGTGTCTTTGCAAGAAATGATGATAGCAAGAGACCAATTGCTCGAGCAATTAAAGCGTAACATGACTCACTCACAGCAGTTCATGAAAAGTTATGCAGATCGCAACCGAAGATACTTGAAATTCGAAGAGAACGAACTTGTATTGGTGAAGCTTCAACCATACAGACAACATTCCTTAGCCTTGAGAAAAAACCAGAAACTAGGGATGAAGTACTTTGACCCATTTCGTATCATCAAAAAATTAAGTCCAGTGGCTTACAGGTTAGAGTTGCCAGAGACAACTCGAATCACAATGTGTTCCATATTTCGGTGCTTAAGAAATTTCAGGGAGAGCAACAAACTCCTTAGTTTCCTTTACCACTACAAACTACAGAGTTAGGCCCTGTTATATTATAGAATGACAAAGAAGTGCAACAGGTTCATATACAGTGGGGTCCAGGTCCAGCAGCAGATACAGCATGGGAATTAACTACCGAATTCCAGAAAGCATATCCTCACTTCAACCTTGAGGAAAAGGTTGAGCTTGATGGGAAGGGTAATGTAAGGAAGAAAAAGCAAAAGGCTGGAAAAGGAAGGAGAGAAGTTAGTTATTAACAGTGGACACGTGGGTCATGATCCTATGGTACAAGGCCAAGGAGAAGCACAAGAGAGAGGGCTATGAATTGGTGGAAGGAAGACTTTGTTTGACAGTGAATTATGGTGAGTCTTTCTTTCTTCTCCTCTGAGTCCTAACTGAATTCTACATGTTTTTCTCTCTCTTATCAAATTCTCTCTTTGTTCTAAATTTTCCTTACACTATCTAGGAGCCACTACACCATTGGAGTACCCACTACGAGACTAGCTACTGCTGCGCAAATACATTTATTTTTGTTCGTTACTTAAATAAGTATCTCAGCATACTTTTAATGCTTTTCTAAATAGTGAATAGTTGATTTAGACTTTTGGGTTGATCTAATAATAAACCCTTCGAATTCTATTACACTTTCGAGATGGTAACAAATCTTTCAAATAGAGAAGGATGTGCCTTTATGCATTCGAGATGGCTGGGAACTAGGTCTAAAAAATTCCATGTAAAAGCTCAAGCATTGGACCCAAGAAAACATATTTATTCTTTAATTATTTTAGTAACTAATTATTTAAATTTAGAGACCATTAATTTAATTTTTATAAATAACTTACACTGATTTCAAAATATATTAGATTGAATCTCAAGTCTCATTGTCTTATCTACATGTGAGGTCTTAGTGGAGTATTAAAAGAAAAATAATAATGCTAAAATACAAAATAAATATTGGAACTAAAATGGAATATAATATATTTTCATCAGTTGATCACTTTAATAATACATCCCTTAATCATCTACGCATAACATGGATTTTATTTAATTAAAGTAAATGCTAGCCCTTAAGAAGATGTGTGCATGGTTAGTGTTATTATGCTCACAATTTTGGAACTTAAGGTTGATAACTTGATTTTCTATTGTGAAATTTAACATTAAATATGCATAATAATATATGATGTTGTTTTATGGATAAATATATTTATTAAACGTAGACAACTAATTTTTTTATATAAATAAAGTTTTCAAGGTTTGGATGTAATGAAAAAAAAAAATCCAGTTGTGTTTCCTATTAAGGAAATTATTAGTCTTAAAAGTTAGTAAACATAGATACAATTTCCAACAATGTTATTCATAAAATTGTAAACATAATAAATATGACTATTGGATTGAAAATGTAATACTGGAGGCAAATATAATGATTTTTAGTCTAATTTGCATCCTAAAATAAAGACTTACTTGGTTGATGTTAACACAATTTTAATTTTTATTCAGGAATTTAATTATTTTCTATAATATATTAAAACAATCTTTTTTTATATTTTCAAAATTTAAATAAAAAATTTGTTCCCTTTAAGATTATTAGTTGTTTAAATACATAAACAATAACTATCTTTGTAAGAAAAATAAATAAAAAATATATAACTATTTTTGTAAGGAAAATTAATAGCAAATATATTACTGTCTTATCATCTAGCAATAACATTGGATAGAGAATAATTTTAATTGCACATATTCTTTTATATATAATATACCCAGCACATTTATTGCTACCATATCTTTATTCTAAAACATTCTGAAACCAACATTTCTTGAAATAATTAATGTTTATAAATAAGAGAAGTTAACTAACATAAATTTTTTTTTAAAAAAAGTCACCAAGCTAAAATAAGTTTTAGAGATATTTCCCCATTTCTTAAAATGTTGTAGCTACATAATATTTTATTTTTTCAAAGTCAGTAATAAAAATTAGTGAAGTTAAAACCCTGTTTCTTGAAAAGGCGTTACATGATGTAAACATTATCGAGTCAATTATTTTTTATAAAAATATTTTCAACATGCCATTTTTTATATCTAAAGGAAACTTTTATCACTTAATACACAATGCAATCTCCATAAAACATGAATATAAACTATATGTTGGTCAATATTGTAAATGCCAATTCTTTTCATATTGAATAAATGACAATCATGCATGTGAAACCTCTTAACAATAGATAGAACAATGTGATGTAAATGACCAACCAAACAAAATTTACTATGTATTGGACACCTATAATGCAAGCACAAAAAATGTATGAATGCAAAATATATACCCTATTCCAGTTCTTTTAACTTACGTATAAAATTCTCACTTCACATAGAACTTTCATCTTAAATAAAATGTCTTTAATAGCAGAAGCTCCTAACTTTCTTCAAGTTTATTCAAATGGTTCAGTGAAACGCTTTAATCCTGAAACTGTCTCAGCCTCCTTAGAGTCAACTGATGGATACAAATCAAAGGATGTGATCATAGACTCATCAAAGCCCATCACAGGAAGAATCTTCCTTCCTAGCTTTCCAACTTCCTCAAAGAAACTTCCTCTCTTGGTGTATTTCCATGGTGGTGGCTTTTGCATTGGATCCACCACCTGGCTTGGCTACCATGCCTTTCTTGGTGACTTGTGTGTCACATCTCAATCCATTATCCTTTCTGTTGACTATCGTTTGGCTCCAGAACATCGCCTCCCTATTGCTTATGAAGATTGTTACACGTCACTTGAATGGCTTAGTGATCAAGTTGGTTCTGAACCTTTACTTCAACAAGCTGACATAACTAGAGTGTTTCTCTCAGGAGATAGTGCTGGAGGTAACATTGCACACCATGTTGCTGTGAAGGCAATTCAGAACAATGCATGTCCTTTGAGAATTAAAGGATTAATGCCTATACATCCCTATTTTGGCAGTGAGGAGAGGACAATGAAAGAGATGGTTGAAGAAAGCATAGAGGATGTGACCATGAATGATATGTTTTGGAAGCTAAGTATACCTAAAGGGTTAAACCGTGACTACTATGGTTGTAACTTTGAAAAACATGAGCTATCTACCGGTGTTTGGCTTAAATTTCCACCATCTGAGGTTTATATTGCTGGTGAAGATTTCTTAAAGGAAAGGGGAGTGATGTATGTGGAGTTTTTGAAGAAAAACGGGATAAAAGAGGTAAAACTTGTGGAAGCAAAAGAAGAGTCTCATGTGTTTCATGTATTTTATCCTCAATCTTCTGCAACTCGTTTACTACAAACTCAAATGACTAGATTCATGGAAAAATATTAGCTTCAAATATGACTATTACATATCCATAATAAAGTTTATTAAAGAATAAAATACATTAAGATGTTATGTCATTATTTTGTTATATACAGACTTTATATTTTTTTTCATTGGTGGTGCATGTAATTTAGTAGTTAACCTATTAATTGTTCTATTATGATAATATATATGGTCAATCAAAATTTTGATAACTAGGTTAATTGAAACTTTTTATGTAAGACTTGGTTCTTGTACTCAGAAATAATGATAAGCCGAAATATCATTTTTTCTTTTTCTTTATTTGTTTTTGGTAATGAATATTGGAATGTTTTTCTTACCACATTTGTAACTTCTCCAAATAGAAGAACTTGAAGCCTTAAATTAAAGATTAGTTATTTTTTATGGAAAATATTTAATTTACATTGTTACATTATGATATCATATCTAATGTTTTTGAGAAAAAAAAATACTAAATTGTGTAAATTTTAAAACATAAGAACGAAAGTGAAAATTCCTAAAATTATAATGAATGAAAATAATATTTTAATAAAAATATATAATTGTAAACTATGTTGAACATTTTGAGTTCAAAATTTAGGGAAAAAACCGTTACCTAATTAATGTATGAAAAATTTAATTAGTTACAACTATTTTATAAATGAATAGAAAAATACTTCATTTTAACATTCATTAAAAAGATATACACTTCTAAACAAGCAATGTAGCTTATTATTGACATATTGATCATTATATAGACCTTTTGAATTATAGAAATATCTATAAGATAAATTTGAAAGTTGTAAAATAAAAGAAACAATATCCTAAAAAAATAGCATATCATGTGTAATTGATATGTTCAATATCCTAAAAAATTACAATCTAGTTCAATGTATTTTGTACGTCCATGAAAAATTGGATTAGAAGCAATACGAATACACATTAACATATAACGCAACACACACAACACTACATCATCATGTTATTGTAGGAGATGTCAACACCCAATTTCGTCCAGGTGGATAAGTTTTTTATTTTTATTTTTCTTTTTATCATTTGAAAAATAGTAAAATATTTTTTTTAGTTTGAATTTAGGATGTTGTTAATTTCTCTTATGTTTAAAATTAGATAAATATTCATTTTACTTTTCTCTTATTTTTGTTCTTGAACAAAATATGAAAGTGCAAAAATATATTT
>Ga0099824_1007780_pt1 | contig 14015 bp, 6 predicted proteins | sample SiratrowhiteBW_FD_76837 | JGI IMG/M metagenome (GOLD analysis project Ga0099824, IMG submission 76837) | Root nodule microbial communities of legume samples collected from California, USA - Siratro white BW | ecosystem: Host-associated > Plants > Roots > Nodule | place: USA: California... | reverse complement strand
ATATATATATATATATATATATATATATATATATATATATATATATATATATATATATATATATATATTAAATCAATTTGTAATATGATTGATGTGTTTGAATTATTTATTAGATTGGTTATTGAAAAGTCCAATCTAATAAGTATTTTTAAATATGTGTGTTTTTTCTCTTTTCTTATTATATAATGTATGTATATATTAAATCAATTTGTCATATAATTGATGTCTTTGAGTTATTTATTAAATTAGTTATTGAAACGATCGATTTAATGTGTTTCCTTCCGTTTCAAATTTGTGTGTGTGTGTGTTTTTTTCTTTTTCATTTGTTTTTATTGTAAATGTGTTATATCTCATACTAGAAATGTTCTTAGAATTTTTGAAGTGTTTAATAAGAGTTACGTGGTTTGGCATGTATGAAATAAATATTTAGTTTACATTTTTATTTATTTTTCCTTGGACTTGTGAGAAGGAGGTTTTCCTTTTGTGATAAAGAGATTTAGATATTTATATTGCAAGTTTTATTTAATATTTTTTATATCGATTATACTACAATCTTAAGAATTTATGAAATTATGGTTTATAACATAAACATTCACATCAATTACAAAGTCAAATACTTTTGCTACAATACAAATAATTTTTGTAAAATTATTTTTTGAATGTTTCAAAAATAAGTGATCTCTAAAAATTTAAAAATTGAAATTTGATAAAGGAGAATTGTTCTTGTTCTTAACTGACTCGAGAGGAGGTCGTCCGCAATAGTGTTGGTAGCAATCAAGTTGGTAACGTTGAACCGAATGTGGGTTCACCTGTAGAAGACTCTCCGATGCCCAAGTCATAAAAGTATAAAAAGGTGTTTTAAAGGTGTATAAGAGAATAGTGAGATAGATGATACTCCCTATAGACCTAGGTCATACTTATATGACCTTGCCATTTAATACTATATATTTTTCATAATTATGTTTAAAATCACGAATTACCATTATGTAGCTTGATTGATGTCAATTAGGATCAATAAGAATAAATTAGGATCAATTAGAATAATCCATTAATTTGTAATTAATAGTGTTTTGGGTGGTAATGGATTCTGTTGAATATGACCTCATTACCGGTTAAGTACAGTTCTTAATCAATTAGATCTTTCTTTATCAATTGGTTTAAGTTCCACTTCACTCAACTCAAGTAGTGAAGTTTCCATTCGAGAATCTTTACCTTTACGAAATGAGGTAAATATTAGTCGCTCAAACATCTAAACATTTAGAGTGATTCTATCAAGATCCCTTAAGCTATTTTAGAAAGAGTAAGCATTTATAATTTTATGATCGACAACCATCTACTTATTGTCTATATGTCACAAAATTTTCTTAACTTGTTTACTTTTTATGATGTCATCTTTTCATATTTTGAGCAACATAGTTTCTTTTCTCAATATCCAAAGTCTCACATTTTTTCTTCTAAAGCTTCTTTAAATTCAAATACAAGAGTAAGAATACTCTCATTTGTCATTTAGGTTCCCTCATATTGATTTTATATATATGTTTACTACTTTTATCTATTTGAAGGAAGTCAATGTATCAACTATGGATAATGTAGTCCGTGTCAAGCAAGTTTTGTCGGATCAACAGACTCTAAAAGAAGGAGTTGAATAGAATAATGGATGTTTCTCACAGACAACTAGACTATATATCATCTAGTCAAAAAGAAAAATATAAAGAACACAACTCAATTTTATATTAGTTCACCCATTTACATGGGCTATATCCAATTATCTTTTAAGAAACTATTTACGAGGTTCTGTAATCAAATTAATTATTACAATGAGTGAACAAACCACTTTTGGTTATCATACTTTAATGAAAAATAACAAGAAAACTCAAAGAGATGAAATATTAAGTTCACTAGGTTGTATCATACAATAAAATATCACATAGGTTTCACTCATCCACAAAGAATACTTAGGAGCTTATGAATATAAAAAAAGTTGTATACCACTTATGTAATTATGTTCATATTCTTCAACTTGATTCCTTTATATAGGCCTTTGAAGATGATCATTGCTTCATCATATTTGTTATGACATGATCTTATGGAAATAACTTTGTCATCTATGTTTGATTTAACATTGGATCCTAGAAGGTTTGGATCGATAATTAGAGCTTTTAACTTCTCTTTGAAAGAAAACAATATAAAAAAAATTGATGCAATTCCTTGCATGAGAACTAAAGACCAGTGATGAACTGAAGAATAGATAATCTAAATTAATACATCCAGTGAGCTTTAATGAATTAAAGACCAGAAGAACTTAAGAACAATGTTTGATGAGCTCAATGATTGAGAGTTTATATGTTGGTTCTGCAACCGATGTTAATGCAGACGATGTAGAAAGTCATGACATTTTAAGTCAATTTTTTAACCGATGTAAAAAATACACCTATAACATCGGTTTATAAGCACAAACGATGTAATAGAGCACTTAAAAGGATAAAAGACGAGACTTATTACATTGGTTGGAGCTGAAATCGATGTAATAGAGGACCTTTTACGTCGACCGACGTAAAAAGTCCTCTATTACATCGGTTGTAGCTTGCAATCGATGTAAAAAGTCTTATTTTTTTTAGAAAAAAATAATGGGTTGATAAATCTTTAATCAATACAAAACAAACAATTTTAAAATCTTCTAACAAGTAAAAGTATCTGAAATAAAAGGCTACAATCTAAAAAAATGGGTAAAAAAAATAATAGTAAACGGTGGAATTTTGGAATTTCCAGAGGCCCAATCCCCTTTAGGTATTGGCTAAGGGCTTCATTACCTCAATTCAAACAACTTTCAATTTTGAAGGATCTCAATCCGAGCTCTCTATCAAAAGTTATGATCGTTTGAAGTTTTCTCATCCTAAATTTTTGAAACCCTAAATCTATGATAAATCTATACAATGTAAGAACTCTATCATCAAATATACACTAAATCAAGTTGCTGATAAAAAATTTGTGTCAAAAATAAATTTCTAACCATTTTTAATGTATTTTACAAAATTACTAACCTCTTACAAAGAGAAGCTGCAAGAGGTGTCGATCCAAGCATTCAATCGAGACAACCACGGAGCTTGCGCACGTCAAACGAATGTGGAAGAAGCCAAAAATGGAGCCAAATGAACCCTAGCAAAACTAGTGAACACAAAGATGCAAATGAAAACCAGTGAGAAGAGAAAGCGATACCACACGAAATGCAAATGAAAATCAGTGAGAAGAAAAAGCGGCACTATGCGGAACGAATCCCACAACGAGAAATAGGAGAAGGCAGTGACACTGAGTGAAGGAGAAGGCAGTGACGCTCAGTGAAGGAGAAGGCAACGACTCTTAGTGAAGGAGAATGAAGCGTAGGAGAAAAAAGTTGCCCAAGAGTTAATATCTCCCTTAAAATCCCTAACTTTAACTTGAGAGGCATACTACGTTGGTTGGGAGCTCCCATGGCCAAATTTTATCCAATTTTCTCCAAAATTCACTCGTGCCCATGAGGAAGATATTATGTCGGTTGGAAAGTGTCGACCGATGTAATATGGGCTACATACTACGTTAGTTGGGACTTCCCAACCGACATAGTATCTTCAGTGCCATTACAAAGTTTTTAAATTTTAAATTTTTATTTTTTCAGTCTTTTCTTCGTCGGTTATGAGTGACAACCGATGTAGAATATTGTATATTACGTCGGGTTTGTGTTAACTGATGTAATATCTCTTCAAATATTTTCAAAAATGTCACCGCGTTTTGGTTTACGTCGATTTTGTTTTAACATACATCATATCTTGCTGTAAAATGTGTTTTTTGTAGTACTATTATGTGTTTTTTGTAGTACTATTATTTCAATTACATGTTCATATCCTTCTTTGTTCTTTGTCACAAACTTCCATGGCTTCTTTGATCGTGTCAACTTGCTTGATCTCTTGGATGATTTCATCTTCATCTCTTTTTGAGTTGGTCTAAATCTTAAAAAACTTTAAAGATTCACATCAATATTTGAATTTAAACGTACAATTATTATACTTATATTAACATGAACAATTTGATTTTCAACTAAAAATATGAAAATTACGTGTGATGTGTCGATAAAATTGAGTAAATATAAATGTGAGAGATTACTGAGATTAAAGGGACTTAATGAAAAAGAGAGGAGCCATAGAAGACTAAAGAGATTGCATATTAATTTTATTGATTGTTATTGCGTTACTACGTTTCTGAAGTGAGTGTTTTACAAAATGTATTGAATTTTAGAGTATCTACTACGCCCTATTTATAATTTTTACATGAGTTTAAATTTCAAAATAATAAACTTCCAATAACTTCCTCTTTTCATCAAAGTTGTTTAACCGCTTCCCGCATGTGTCAAAATTTTTTCTTTAAATGATAATGTTTTGATAAGTGTAGCTTGACTTATTACTTCCAATAACTACTTCGTGTAGAGATTCTTCCATTTATATATCTCCAGTTTCACTATTTTCAGGAGATACATGGTGTTATCCAAGTTTTTAAATTTTTTTACATATCTCTTACTTTAAAAAATCTTGAATCAAGATAATTAATTAGGGTTTTGTAGCATGTAAGATACTCCATATACAATGCAAATAACAAATTTTTATTAGAATTATTTATGTCATTAATAAGGAAAATAATAATTGAATTATATTATTTATAATAAAAGAATGTTTAAGTTTAGAGATAAAATAAACATTACACGTTTTTTTTAATATCTTACTTTCTTCTTTTTAAGTTTTTTTTTTTTCATTTGGTTATTGTCTTCACAATTTTATATATGTCATAAATATCAGTATGATTTATAAATGAAAAATAACTCTTATCTTATTATTAGACATTTGGTACTGTCTTAGTTAGAGAATTCACTCAAAGAAAATACATACCGATCCAATAGTAATTAAATTTTTATATAGAATTAATATATAATCTTAACATTTATTTAATATTTATAAATCATGATATGTTAGTTATTCCTGTTGTGTAGGTCCTTGGGCTCAACAACATTTTATTTTAAAATAAAATAATGTGGCAGTCCAATAGGGTTTTTAAGTGAATGTAACTCTGTAGAGTTTTTTCTCTTTTCACACAAGAAGAAGAGACAAAAGAACAGATTGTATCTCTTTGCCACATTAGAGTTCCTGTTTAATTTGGGTGGTTGTTTGAGTACTCATTTGTGCTCTGTTTTTGGCGAAATTTCATTCTCTTACTCTTCTCACCACTGGCATCAATGTGGTATTTTCAGAATTTTATTTCTCTCACTGTTTAGATATGCTCTATTTATATGTTGAGCATTTTTCACTATTTGTCTGTGAGTAGAACTGAGATTATTTTTCAGAAGTGCTTCTCTATACTCTTAGATATTTTATAGTGGAGATTTTTCTGGACTAGGTCCCATGGTTTTTGTCCCTCTCATTGGGGGTTTCCACGTTAAAAACTAGTTGTGCTCTTCTCTCATGCATATTTATTTTTATACTATCTGGATTTGGATTATCGTATATTACGCTTCTCTTGGTTCTTTCAAGTGGGAAAGGTGTTAAAATGTTCAAGCATATATTTTAAGTAATTTTTCCGATGCGTAATTGTGTCTTTCCCTTCAAGTGGCATCAGAGCTAATTTATTTATTTTTCTGGGGAATTTACTTGAATGAATGATGGAGCCTATTTACGGTAAAATGATTAGTTTGAATGGGACTAATTATCATAAATGGAGAGGAAAAATGAAGGATTTGTTATTGGTTAAAAGATTACATTTACCTGTGTTTATTACTCAAAAATCTAAAAACAAGTCTAATGAAGAATGGGCTTTTGAGCATGAGATGGTTTGTGGCTATATTCATCAATGGGTAGATGATAATGTTTTAAATCATATTGCTAATGATACACATGCGAAAACTTTGTGGGACAAGCTTGAAACTCTGTATGCTTCTAAATCAGGAAACAATAAATTATTTATGTTGAAGCAAGCTATGAACTTGAGGTACAAAGAAGGTACGTCTATTTTTTATCATTTAAGTGAATTTCAAGGTTGTTTTGATCAATTATCTTCCATGGGTGTTAAAATTGAAGATGAAATTTTGAAGCTTTGGTTGCTTAATACTCTTCCTGATTCACGACAGAATCTTCGTGTTACTTTAACTAACTCTACTCTTAGTGGTGTTGTGACCATGGATTTTGTAAAAATTGCTATTTTGAATGAAGAAGTCAGACGTCAAACTCAGTAGGCTTCCTCTTCACAAGCAGAGGTTTTGGTTACTGAAAACAGGAGGAGTGGTAGAGACAGAAATTAAGATGAAGGTCACAGAAGTAAAAGCAAGCACCGAAGCAAATTAAAGTCTAAGCGAAAACCCTTTGAGTGCAACTATTGTGGCAAGAAAGACCATCTTCAGAAATATTGTTATAAGTTGAAAAATGACAATGTAGACAAGCAAGAGAAGAAGAATGACGAGAATGGTAATCATGTTGCTACCACTACTGCAAATGATCTTATTATAGTTTATGATGAAAATCTGATTAATGTTGCCTGTGATGATTCTACCTGGGTTGTTGATAGTGGTGTCAGTTTCCATGTTACTTATAGGAAGAATTTTTTCTCATCTTATACTCCAGGTGATTTTGGTGAGTTGAAGATGCGTAACAATGATACTTCAAAGGTAATTGGCATTGGTACTGTTTGTTTGAAAACCAGCAACGGGACAAAGCTCATTTTGAAAAATGTCAGGCACGCACCAAACATCCGATTGCATTTGATCTCTGCAAGTGTTCTAGATTATAATGGTTATTTTAATACCTTTGGTGGTGCACAATGGAAGCTCACTAAGAGTTCTTTGGTTGTGGCCTGTGGTATAAATTTTTCTGGTATGTATTAGCTGAAAGCTTCTATTTTACTTAATGTTGTAAATGTTGTTGATTGTGATAACTCATCTTATTTATGACATAAGAGGCTTAGCCACATTAGTGAGAAGGGGATGAATTGTCTAGCTGAGAAGAATTTACTCCCAGGTTTGAAAGGAGCCAAATTATAAAATTGTGCTCATTGTTTGGCTGGGAAACAACAAGAGTCTCCTTCAAGAGCCATCCTCCTTCTAGAAAATTAGAGTTACTTGAGTTGGTGCATTCAGATCTTTGTGGTCCGATGAAGACCTAGACTTTCGGTGGTGGACTTTACTTTGTCACAGACTTTCGGTGATGGACTTTACTTTGTCACTTTCATTGATGATCATTCAAGAAAACTTTGGGTTTATGTTTTGAAGACAAATGACCAGGTGCTTGGTGTATTTAAACAATTTCAAGTTATAGTTGAAAGAGAAACTGGAAAGAAGCTGAAATGTGTTCGCACTGATAATAATGGTGAATACTGTGGACCTTTCGATGAATATTGTAGGCAGCAAGGTATTCGACAGAAGAAAACTTCTCCCAAGACTCCTCAGCTCAATGGTTTGGCAAAAAGGATGAATAGGACATTGATGGAGAGAGTCAGATGTTTGCTTTCTAAAGCAAAATTGTCTGGATCTTTTTGGGGTGAGGCATTATATACTGTTGCACATGTTATAAATTTATGTTCTGTTGTTGTTTTGCATGTTGATGTTCTTGAAAGAGTGTGGTATGGGAAAGATGTCTCCTATAGTCACCTTCGTGTCTTTGGTTGTAAGGCATTTGTACATGTGCCGAAAGATGAGAGGTCTAAATTAGATGCTAAGACAAGAGAGTGCATCTTCATTGGTTATGGCCATGATGAGTTTGGCTATAGATTTTATGATCTTGTTGAAAAGAAGCTTGTAAGAAGTCATGATGTTATTTTTGTGGAGGATCATACCATTGAAGATATTGGGAAGATAAAAAAATCAAAGTCTTTGAGCACTGACGATGTGGTTGATTTTGATCCAGCTCCTCAGACCGATACGCCTAATGTAGCAGATTTTGACAGTTATCATGATGATGTCTAAGATCATATTACAAATGATTCTGTTGATGATAATAATGATGTTGTTGGTGATTTTGGTAAACCTCATGTTCCTGTTAGAAGGTCTTCTAAACAATGTTTGCCCTCTACTCACTACTCATCTAGTGAATATGTGTTTCTCACTGATGGGGGAGAACCTGAATGCTATGAAGAGGCTATGTAGAGTGAGCAGAAGAATAAATAGATTGTAGCTATAGAAGATGAAATGAAATCTTTTCATGATAACCACACATTTGAGCTAGTTAAATTGCCAAAAGGTATGAAAGCTTTGCAAAATCGGTGGATTTATAGGTTGAAGACCGAATAGAATGGTTCCACTCCATGATACAAAGCGAGATTAGTTGTCAAAGGCTATCGTCAAAAGAAAGGTGTTAACTTTGATGAGATTTTCTCTCCTGTTGTTAAAATGTCTTCTATCTGGGTTGTTCTAGCTTTAGCAACCAGTCTTGATTTAGAAATTGAGTAGATTGATGTTAAAACTGCTTTTTTTCATGGTGATTTGGAGGAAGAAATTTACATGCAACAACCAGAAGGTTTTGTGATGAAAGGTAAAGAGAGTTATGTCTGCAAGTTGAAGAAAAGTTTATATGAGTTGAAACAAACCCCAAGGCAGTGGTACAAGAAGTTTGAGTAAGTACAAATTTGGCTTTACATTTTAAGCTCAGCTACAAACAAGCTCCTTCTAATGATAAAGAAAAAGATGATATGCAACATGTTCCCTATGCATCTGCTGTAGGAAGTTTAATGTATGCAATGGTTTGTACAAGGCTTGATATAACTCATGTTGCTGGTGTTGTTAGCCGTTTTCCTTCCAATCCTGGTATTGAGCATTGAAAAGTTGTCAAGTGGATTTTGAGATATCTCTGTGGTACTTCAAATTTGAAACTATGTTTTGGAATTGGGAAACCTGTTCTTTATGGTTACACAGATTTTGATATGGCAGGGGATGTTGATTCTAGAAAATCTACTTCTGGCTATTTGATTACCTTTGCAAGGGAAGTTGTGGCCTGACAATCTAGATTGCAAAAGTGTGTTGCATTGTCTACAACTGAGGATGAGTTCATTGCTATTACTGAGGCATGTAAAGAGTTACTTTGGATGAAGAAATTTGTGCAAGAACTTGGTTTTCAACAGCAGAGGTATGTTTTATTTTGTGATAGTCAAAGTGCTATACATCTTGGCAAGAATCATACTTTTCATGGTAGATCTAAACATATTGATGTACGATATCATTGGATCCGTGATGTGTTTTAGACTCTAAACTATTAAAGCTTGAGAAGATTCATACAAATGACGATGGTTTAGATATGATGACAAACACTCTACCAAAGGGAAAGTTTGAAACTTGTCATTTTATTTCTGGGTTGACATTTGCCCTCTCTTGAGTCGGAGGGGGAGTTTGTTCTGTGAGTCCTTCTCAAGTTAAGCCCAACAACATTTTATTTTAAAATAAAATACTGTGGTAGCCCAATATGTTTTTTAAGTGAATGTGACTTAGTAGGGTTTGTTCTCTCTCCACACAAGAAGAAGAGACAAAAGAACAGTGACTCTTTGCCATATTAGAGTTTCTGTTTACTTTAGGTGGCTGTTTGAGTACTTAGTAGGATTTTTTTTTAATTTTTATTTTTGTTATAATAGAGTTTAAACATCCGTTAAATGTTTCTATTAATTTCATTTTTGGTTGATAAAAAAAAATCAATTGCAATGTGTTAATTGAAAGTCTTCAAAATTAACTGTACACCATGCAGTTTTCTATCATAGCACTGTGTACTCTTGTTCGTATTTTCTGAATTACATAATCACATTTTTGTATGGACTTATCCTTACTGTTTTTATTTTATAAACTTAAGAGGATCCCACGATCACTGAAGGTTGGACACTTTATAATAGTGGTGGGGTTTTGGATAAATGCAATCATGAAGACGACAAACAAGACACAATTGAAATTCAAATAGTGACCAATCTTAGTTAATAGTATAGCTCGCACGAGTTGCCGGCTTATCCTCGCATGCACTTGGATTTATAAATCTCTTTTACGTAGAAATTTTAAAAGCTTAGTCAAACACTTATAGCCACGTGTGAACTATGAATCACTTGGGAAAGTGACCACTACATGCACTATAAGACGATACAAGAAATTAGAAATCACTACCTATCTAATTTCATGAACCAGAAAAAAAAAATTGGTTAATAATTTTAAATAAGCTTCCATGTAATCTTAAATCACATAAAGTGATGGAAGGTCAGTGGAAACCACGTTCAACAAAGTCAACTACATACGAAGAATGGATTGTTATTGTGCATCCATGTAAGATACTTGGCCTTATTTATTTGATATCACGAAATGAAAGTGCTTTTGTGCTTTCTCTTGTGGCGTCGTCATGACCTTAAACGTGCGTTAGATACAAGTAAAGTCCAAACACAACAGTTTGTAAAGAGACAATGGATGACTAAGCGAGAAGAGTGGCACATATAAATGGGTAAGACGGCGCCTAGGTTATGTGTAATCACTTCAAACATATAAAGAGGCCAAAAATACAGAAAATTCTTTTTGTGAGATTTGTGTTATGATCTCAATAATCTAAAGATGAATATCACATCCCAATTTTAAATTCCATCTAAAAAGGTCGAAAGCTTTTTTAGGAAGAGGACAATAAAATGCTTTTCCCCATTTGTCTTCTTCGAAGACAATAGTGCTCCGGCCTCCTAAAGATGGGTAAATACAGACAAAAATGATCGACACACGAATTTTTCTAACTTTTTATTATATTTACATATTCGAAAAAAGGAAAGGAAAAGTGAATTGATAAATTTATTTATAGTTTTATAATCCTAAAATAATAAAATAAAAGTTATGCACGCACGAGCAACGTTACTTTAGATCTAATTTATTATAACATAATGGCCTAACTTTTGTTAGTAATTTTGACATTTGCTGAGTAAGCATCCTTAAGTCTCACTAATCTTTATGATTTTGGCTTATCCCAACACAATTACATAAAATGAAGTTGCTTTAATAATAAATGTGGTTTGACATAAGCAATTTTGGTCAATTCACTTAGCATCAGAAGTCTTATTGGGGCCAACTTGTCATCGATAAAAAATTTGTGAGCTAAAAAAGTTACAAGAAAATGGAATTGTTTAATAATAAATGTGGTTTGACATAAGCAATTTTTGTCAATCCATGTAAGATCACAAGTCTTATTGGGGAAACTTGTCATCGATCAAAAATTTGTGAGCTAATTATGAAGCCATGTGGTTCACAACTCTTTGAGCACCGACTTTAGAAGATTATTGTGGGTTGCGATATCCACATGGGGAAGTGAAAGTAAGAAGACAAATAATTGTATCACATTTCAAATGAATGCAGCCAGTGATATGTTGCATGTGCTTCCAAACATGGGAGATGCCATGCTCCATTAAAGAAAATAATATGGGTGCCTTTTTAAATTTAATAACCAACTCATTTGCCCAAGAAGTATTGTTATAAATCTATAAAGAAGTGAAATTAATTCTTTTAAGAAATTTACTATTCTTCATAAAGATTCTATTATTCTAATTAAATTTATAAATCTATAAAGAAAATGTTGTCATCTAATAATGGACCTCTATATTCACTACCAGAAAAAATAATATAATTCCTCATAAATATTTTTGTGACGAAATATGAAGTCATCAGAAAATTAAATGTTACAATGTTTTTTCTTACAGAAAATATTTATTTACAAGTAGTAACACCAAAATTATGTCATAAATCATCACAAAACATGCATATAAATCATATATAAGTATACTTTACAAATTATAATAAGAAAATTTGTCATAAAATAATTTGATTGCTTATTGCTTAAGTAAGTATTAGAAACGAGAGTTATATTATTAGTGTGAAGGTTTCATGAAGCCATTCAGTTGAATTAAAACAATCACAATTTACAATGTATGTGCTCTATTATTGTAGATAGTAATTCAAATAGTAATTGTTGTAGTTCAAAATTTGTAAACATGAATGGATTAAAGATGATGATGATATATAATAGTCAAAGACCAAGTAACTATACGTATTTCTTTAAGCAATTATAATGAAAACATTTTATGTGACATTGTTGTTTGAAAACTTGACATATCATATTTCGTAAGCCATGACAATATGGTAACAAATTTATACATGATGGCTATACCGATAAAATAACTTCCATTCATAAAGGAAGCAAAAAAAATTAATTTTTCTAAACCTCATAATTTGAGGAAGGATGAAATAAAAATAAAAGTAAAGAAGAAGAGTTAAAAAAACCTCTAGAAAATTCATATAAAATAAAATCTTTAAAGAGTATGTATACTTTTGATCTCTTGTTTTCAAAAAGTTACTAATTTTGAATTACCTTAAAAAAAATCTCAAAAACAACATTTTATGTTGTTGTTGCCTAGCATAGGGTAAAGGTCAACACAAAGTGAAAAAAAAATCATACATTTTTCTAACAGGAACCATAATGTTTCTTATAAAAACTTTTACCAAAAGGACCTTTCCTTATTCTTTTAGTACACACATTTGTCTCACATTAATTTGTTTGTTGTTTTATATAGATTAATCTTTAATATTGGATGAAAAATAATAAAAATAAATAAATAAATAAATATGGTTGCTACTAAGCATCATTTAAAATCTAAGAATAGATCCTTCTCAAGAGGAAGAGCTTAATGAATGATCGTCTAGCCACCAACCTTTGGCTAAGAGGAAAGAAGAAGATAAAGCCTCATAGAGGAAGGTTCTGCATTGAAAAGTAAAAATAACATACTTTTTTTTTTTCATTATTCTTAGTCTTGTAAATAAAAATATATAAGAGCATACTTGTAAAAATATATAGAAGTAGTGTACTTTATAGACATAGTTTTTCCATGTAATTTTGTTGATGTATAAGTATATAAGCGGGCTTCCAGTTGGGCCTTGTGTGAGGGTCAAAACCTTAGAAAGACAACTATTTTTAATTCCACATTCTTTAGAACATTGAGTGCAAAGGGCTTATGCAAGTATAAATAAGACCCCTTGTCCCTTTATATAACTTTGAAATTGAAGATGAATCGAGTTACTATTATGTATTCTTTTTGTTCTTATGAAGTCCTTAAAAATTGGAGTATTCACGTAGGATCTTTTCCAATAAATCTTCTTGGATGGGGAATCTCTAGTTCTAAGTTTCTTTTGAGAGACTTAGGAAAAGTTTGAATAATTTTTTAAGTCTTTCGTTGCTTAAGAGGATGCTTCCATCATTTTATGTCTTCTTGAGAAGACTTAGATTCTTCCAGATTTGATTTTGATCAAGAAGCTCATCTACAATAGTGCATTAGAAGACTCTGATAAGGATGTATATTTCCACGATATATACCCAGTGACCTCTTGAATTGATACACTTGGACCTTTCTGAAGCAACTATAAATAAGTCTATAAGTGACAAAAAGGTATGCTCTAATCATTGTTGATGTTTATACTAGATGGACATGGTCAAATTCCTTAACCACAAGGATGAAGCTTTTAAAGTCTTCTATAAATTCTTAAAACATATTCAAAATGGAACAGGTTTATTAGTTGTTGCTATCATAAGTGACCATGGGGATGAATTTGAAATCAAATATTTGAGATAACACAACAAAATAGTGTTGTTGACAGGAAGAATCTTGCTTTACAAGAAATGGCTCGAATAATATTAAATTATAACTCCACTCCTAACCTCTTTTGGGAAAAAATAGTTAATACAACTTGCTATTTACAAAATAGGATTTACATAAGACCCTTTCTCAAAAGGATCTTGTATGGTTTGTGAAAGGATACGAAACCCACCATATCTTATTTCAATCCTTTTGAAATAGAATGTCTCATTCTAAACACAAAGGACCATTTAGAAAAGTTTAATTTCTTGAAAGACGAAAAATGAAAAAAAAAAGCATTCCCCTTCTATATCTTACATCTATAGTATTTTTGCCCTGGTGTATCTCTTTCACATTTAAGAAAAGTCTGGAATCTTGGTTTATTCATT
>Ga0099824_1007775_pt1 | contig 14021 bp, 6 predicted proteins | sample SiratrowhiteBW_FD_76837 | JGI IMG/M metagenome (GOLD analysis project Ga0099824, IMG submission 76837) | Root nodule microbial communities of legume samples collected from California, USA - Siratro white BW | ecosystem: Host-associated > Plants > Roots > Nodule | place: USA: California... | reverse complement strand
TATATATATATATATATATGAGGAATATTTCTGGAAGAAAATATTTATAATTGACTTTCACAAAAAATAATTTGGTAGTTAAAGTTAGGTAGAATCGGTACACTTGTTTAATCAAAGAAATGAAAATTATTTTTAATTAGGTAACATATTATATTATTTTGTATAAAAAAATATATATATTTTGTAGGTGGATGGCGTGTGTGTATCTATAAATATTATGAAAATAGTATATTAATGTTCTGAAAATTTGCATCAGACTAATCTGATTTGGTGGAGAGATAGTTTATTAACATTAGTTTTTAAATTTTTTCCTTTAATTTCACAATTCACATGAATAATTAGAGCTTTTAATTAGGAATGGAAGTTTGTTGACATTAATAAGTAGAATCTAAGTAAAATTAGTGAACCTGATTGGATAAATTGAAAACCAAATTGAGTAATTCCAATAGATAACATAAAATATAATTTTATTTCAACGTTCCCATTTTAATCAACTCAACTTTGCGTTGTTCTTCTCTCTAAAAATATGTAAAAATCATCTCTCTTTTTTTATTTTTTTTTATTTCTCTTTGGTAATCCATTTCAAATTCATTTAGGGATTCTATTAGAATTGCATTCATGAGCAGTAAATCGTGATTCTATATTTCCGAACAATACTTAATTATCACTTTTTATTATTATTTGAAATGACATGATACAATATTGTTCAATGTTTGGAACCAAGTTTAATTATTTTTTACGTTTCACATAGAGTTTTACCTTTTTTAGATTTTAGTATATTTCGTTAAAAATATTACAATATAGAATATGTTTTGAAAATAAAAATATTAAGTATACCATTCATTTAAATCAAAATTTACGTATGCTAAAACACTTAAATAATAATGATTAAATTTGTAGACTTCGAAAAACTAAATTATGGTTTAAGAAACTTTTTCTTAATTTCATTTACTCATCTATTCAACATTATGATTATTATTTTATTTTATGTATTAGTAAAATACGATTTGTTTATCTTATTGTCTATCTTATTATTTTAATATATCATATTTAAGAAAAAAAAATTGAGTCATAAGTTATTGTGACATGCTTTTCCTTTTTTTCCCACTCCGTTGATCCTATGATTATTAGTCACTGTTAGGACACTAAAATTATCATCATAATCAATTTTATTACCCTCAAGAAGGTTATTAATTTTAATGATAATCTTCTCTGTATTTATTATTGTTGTTATAACTAGTATTAGTATTGTCACACTATTTTCATTTTTCTCATTCGTCACTTCTATTAATTTTATTATGCCTGGAGTTGGAAAAAGTAATCCAACATGATTTACATTAGTTGAACAAAGCATTATAATTTGATTTAAAAACATATAAAATAAATATAATTTTTTAGATGAAATGACTTGATATATAAATTTTAACATATGTGTATATTTTAATAAAACAATATAAATTTTCAATTTTTTTAAAATAATAATAATAATTCTACAAACTATGTCCATCAAAATTTACACATTCCAATTTTAAATTAGTTTATTTAAGTGATTATCCGATTAATATATCACATCAAATCTATTTTACCCTGTCATTAATCTTCACTTTTTTTTAATATTTGATATTATTTAATTTTACTTTTATATTTAATTAATATCTGTAAGTATTTTGAAAGTGTAATCTTCTTTATAAAAGAAAAAAAAAAGAAAATAATATCCAAGTTCTATTTCTACATCCTTCAACTATAGCTTTTAAATGCAACTTTAAAGTTTAATGATGAACTCCGTACATTTAAAACAACCAATACACCAATATGCTACCAAAAATGAATTATAAGAAATCTATTAATTCCAAAGTGTATATAAATTAATATAAAATCATATAATCACACAAAGTCTTTCAATTCTTTTCATCATATACAAATATATATAAATCAACACAAATCTACATAACTAGGATATTCATAGGAAATATCTACATATGCGTTCCAAAAGACCTGGATTAAACATTTTATACCATAGATTTAACATATGACCTACTTTAATACCTCATGTATATGCAACCTCGACTACATAGATCAGGGTGTGTTTAAAGTATATCTTTACTCAGACCTCAACATATGTTTTGATTCATTCTCTAAAACTTCAACATGTGATTTGACGATATAATAAATCTCTTTTCAACTTCTCACAACTAGATGTCTTAGTTCACGTGACTTAGACCATGAATGAAGTTAGAGAATTTGTTAGCAAAAGGACAGAGACATGAAGAAATGAAATTGATCAAATTAAACAATTTTTATAACAAACAACAATATTACAGGATAAAAATATTGTTAATGAGTAATGGATTAAAAAGAGTCTAGGTTGAGGCATACATAGTGTTGTCCTTAAAGAGAAAACATATATTTTGATTCAGTCTCTCAAACTTCAACATGTGATTTGACAATATAATAAATCTCCTTTTAGCTTCTCGCCGCTAGATGTCTTAGTTTTCGTGACTTAGACCATCAATGAAGTTAGAGAATTTTTAACACAAAGAAAGAGACACCAAAAAAATGAAGTTCACCAAATCAAACAATTCTTATAACAAACAACAATGATATAGGATAAAAAAAATTATTAGTGAATAATGAATTAAAAAAAGTGTAAGTTAAAGCATGTAAAATGTATCCTTAGATAGAAAAGGTTCCTACTAACAAAACAAAATAATATGCATTTTTTTTCTAAGATATAACAACCCGTTAGATCTATCGGGTGCAAAGAAGAATTACTAAACCTTATGAACACCAATGTTTTTAAGAAATAATATATAACAGAATATTGAAAAACTTTTATGAGAATTGTTGTGTTTGTTATTATCTTTTCTTGCTTTGGATATGTTGAGATTATAGATAAAAATGAATATCTCGTAATAAATCTGGTTAAAATAGAATAGGTATAATTGTTCACTTATTTGGTAAAAGTAAGGTTATTTTTTAATTATACTAATATTTTTCAACACAATCTTGGATACAACATAGATCTTTGTTTAATACCCATGAACAATCATGATTTACATATAATCTCATATTTATTATCTTAAAATCACACATCATACATAAGTATGTCATTTCATGCACACACACATCACCATAGATTGAATTAAATCAATAATCATTCAAGCACATAAACAAACACTTATATACAAAACACTTGTATATACAATTAATACATCCAAGTAGATCAAATAAAGATCACTTAGATAGAAATATCATACTATCTTCCCACTTGAGCAAAAAAATAGTTTTGCTAAGTGAGGGTATCAAACGAGCACTCGATAGAGTGTCTTAAACGATACCTTCACCTTAAGAACATCCACCTTTCTTTAAACAAGGTATCAGATGATATTCTCACTTAAGCGATTCAAACAAAATCTCCAGTATTGATAGCTTGATATTTAAATGTAACTATCTCCTTATATTTTTGAAATATACTCCTATCTTTAAAATGACTACACTCTTCCTTTCAAAACTAAGAGTTAGTTCATACATACATCTCAAAGCTCGATAGAGGTTTAGATTTAGACATGTAAGGAGAAACACTAGATCTACAAATAAAACAAAAGGTTTTAAGCTTTACATGATCATTGAAAGCATTAGATGGACTCACAACTAACACTACTCAGATTTTACATGTTTATTGGGAAACATGAAATGTACATGTAAGAAATATTATTCCGTCTTGCATGAAACTAGAGAATGTCATATGCAAATGCAAGCGATATTCTCCAGATTTCTTGGATCATTGGATAGCATTATTTGCTAATGCAACCGATGTTCTCCACTTTCCATCCCAAAGAGCCTTACTCTTACTTGTAATCCTTAAATTTCATACCTAAGATGTAATCCAAGACTTTTAAACTTAGCATGCAAAGAAGGATCATATTATAAGAATCTTTATAAAGAAAATGCTCTATATCTAAATTTGCTAACTCAAGACTATCTAATGTAGCTTTCTTTACTTATATTTTTACGTTCTTGAGAACTACAAAGAAATCCAACACTTAAGAAAGGCTCTAACAATAATCTTATTAAGTTAAGATAATTTTCATAATCTTTAATAATTGCATAACTCATCATCTTCTAAATAGAGTGAGTTTTGAAAAAAATGAGAATAAGAAAAGAAAAAAAATTATTAAAGAAAAAAAATATAAATGTTTATATGCAAATGACAGATTGAGTCTTACATCATGTGATACTATTTTTTTTTTCTCAATTCAATCCATTAACTGAGACAACTAAAATTTCATTTGAAAATTATTAGAAAACAAATAAAGGAAGAAGAAAGTTTATTAACTCAAAAAATCATACGCATATTCGATGACACTTGTAAAAACTTGTATATTTACAAGTTCATTGTATTTTTTCATAAAACAATCTATTGATGTTATTTACCCCTCAGCCTAGCTGAAAATTAAACAAAACGTACAGTATATATTTCTTGTCCATTTTAACTCATAATTTAAATGAAAATATAAACATTTAGGATTTGATACTCTTTGAAAAGAATTATGAAGTACTCAACCATTTACTAATTTGAAATTGCAAAAGACAAACCTGGAACATATTCTTCTAGTTTTGTGGGGAATGAAGAATGATATTTCACCTAATAAAATTAATTATGTCCATTTTAATAAATCTGTTTCCAGATATTATGTTTGTTCACAATTGTACCTTTAACCAAATATGACACTGCAAAGGCTTTGTCGGTTGATATAACATTTTCTTTTTAGATGTCATGCATTGCATTGCCTGAATGAATTCCCATAACAAGCATCAATTCTAAAAGTGTGAGAGACAGAAATAAGAGTTCACCCTTCAAATTGCTTTCACAAGACTTTTAAAATTATTACACAATCAAAATAATTGTTGTGCTGATGAGAAGTAAGAGTTGTGATGATAACAGTTGACATCAATTTATCAACAAAATCTGACTATGGAGCCTCACCTAATAATCATCCACTACTCAGATGTCAAAGGGGTTAGTTTGGGAACATTCACTCAAATTTCTTATCACAATTTATTGTGATTTTACTGACTCAATTTCCCCTTTCAATTTGAAGAATATAATAATAGCAACATTTTCCCTCAACTATTGAATTCATGAATTAATTAGCTCAAGTTTTTTTTTCAGTTTAATTGGAGTATCATTTTTTTTTTAATATTTCCATTCTGATAAATACTCGGAGAGAATTTTGTTTCAATCACAAGGATTTTATCTAAAACAATATTATTCCTTGTAAAATATTGAAATAGATAGTAAAAGAAAATACTCTAACAATAAATAAACTTGCACTAATGTATGTCTAGTGACTTTTAAACTAGTTAACTTCATTGTCACAAACTAGATAAAATGATTTTATTTTAGTTAAAATTTTTAACAATAAGGTACAGATTATTATTATTTTTCTCTTTTTAACTTTTAACAATAAGTGGATCATATGAGATAGTTCAATACTTCTCATTGATATATAAAAAATTTGAAAAGTCTTCCATCATCGGTCTTAATTTTGAAATAAAAAGACTTGTATATTTACATATTTATTGGAGAACTTCTTTTAATACAGATTACTTTTAAGTTGAAGTCTGAAATGATACGAGATTTTACCATAAATTTTAATAAATAGTCAAACGTAAAATCCTCAATAGTTACCCTATCAACCCTCGCACAAATCGATGAATTATTTAACATATCTTTCAAAAATATTAGGCTTGAAAGCAACCTTTTGTTGGAGAGTGACTTGAAAAAAAGGCATGAAAAATTACACGGAAACTACTGTCACTCGTTGTTGGAGATGTTAGATTTTACATCTCTTAAATTGTGGTGCAATTCTGTTTCTAATAAGACACGTTGAAGCAAGTTCATAATGTCATTGGAAAATGAAAGAAAACTTTGTGAAGGGAAAATGGTGTGAATGATGTCTGATTTGTTTCTAGTAGGTGATTATTTTATGAAATTTATTCAAACATGCAAACATAGAAAAAGCCTCACTTGTTCTTGTCGTCTAATGGCAGCGTGTAAACTAGACATTAAGATGGTCTCTTGATTCATTGCATCATCTTCTTATTTTCATAACGTAATGATGATTAACACTTCAATTAAAACAGATAAGAAGTTCCACCAGATAAACAAAAGAAAAAAGAAAAACATAAAAAATGTTTGTTCACGGGTCTCTCAATGGCATTATTATATAAAGTTTGTTAAGTGTTGAAAGGAATTTTTCAGAAGGAATGAGTATAGACATTGGATGATGAAAACAGCCAAGAGAAAAAAAGGTAGGATAGCTTCATGACAAAGCCTAGTTAACAACCCGTTTTGGACAGACTTCAAGATTTTAGAAAATTAAAAGAATGTTTGAATTTTTTTTCATAAAAAAAGTTGTCCACTTTTGCTTTTGCTTGATCACGTTAGTCGTTAGCCTTTATATACTAGCAATGTTCGAGTTCCATTAAATTAAACCCAAAATAAATAAATAAAAAAGTTTTCGTCTTTACAGGTTGGCTGAAACGAGTTCTTGGCAGTGTCGTGTATTTTAAGCTGTAGGGACACCATACTATAGTTTTTTTGTGGCATCTCGTAAAGTTGGAATGAGACGTTTGTTGTCTACTATATTCAAACTAATTCCTTATGATTTAAGAATCTATACAGTTGATAGGTTGTGATCCAAAACCTTTATACATGAAATCTGGACTTTATGAAATAAACATATTACTTCTGGTCATTTTGATTCTTCAATCATTTTTTTACAGCAATCAGATTATCTATTTTTTATAACGTAAACATCACTTCCCTCTATTACTCCATTGTTAAATTACTAACAGACTTCATAAATGTGGTCAAAGATTTCCCTGCATGACATGATAATAATTTAATCTATTTAAAAAGTCATTTCACGTTTGTACTGTTCATGTGTGAAATATATAATTTACCCACCATGTTGAATTAGACAGTGGACATGTGAATGGTGGAGAAATTTGATTGTCACAGAAAAAAAAAAAAAATAGAGATTGAAACTGCACATTGATGATGTTACAAGGGTCAAAGGTCACCTTATTGACCTTTCATAAACCTACTTCATAGCCTTCAGCAATTCACCTCCTTTGACGGGCAAAAGCATTATACAATAAAAAGAAAGGGACGACACATAAAAGTTAGGTACTTGCACAATTGTTACTCCCCATTCCATTATGACCCACACACACATGCATAGTTGAGTCAGTCTAATTAAGTTTAACAAAGGAATGTTTAAATTGGTGAAGCGTAACTGAAGTGAGAGGACCAAGTGTAAGAACACAATTAATTTGTCACAGTGCACCTGCTTCCTCGTACTGTTCTTCAGGGATTCCACTGTCCACCCCCTCATGGGTAGGATGTCTTTTTCATCTTTCATATCAAACTGGCTAAGATAGTTACTTTCTTCTGCTACTGAGATGATGCAGGTCCAGATCCGACAATGAAGGATAATGAGATGAGGTCTATTATGAAACCAATAACTTTGAGGGGACCCGCACGAATGTATCACATTTAAGAAACCCCTTTACCCGGGGGGAAATACCTAGATTCCGACATCATCACTGTACAGAAAAGTTCTAAAAAATAACACAAATTTAACCTTGTAAAATTGTATGCTTGTCATATCAGAGTTTTTTAAGAGGTTAATCACAACATTAGTTGTCAAAAATCTAATTTGTTGCTAATTAAGTATCTAAAATGTCATTATCAATGTGCAGCAATTCAATTATTGCATGGGTGGTGGTGGTCTGGTTGGTGCATGATGTCATTACAAAGTAATCCTATGCCAAAACCGCTATGAAAATTCCACATGATTTTCCAAAACTTTCCAAATATGCGTTGAGATCACAGACAAGGTTAAGTCAGTATTTCCAAATACAAGTGTGGGGAGAGGGAGGGAAAAAACTTCAGCAATCCGCACAAAAAAACAAAGCAGCAGGCCGCATTCACATGTATTAAAAACCACGTAACATTGACATTTGCATTCCAATGCAAATGGATCTGAGCCTGAGATTTGACATCATTACTACTTCCTCTAAATCAGTTTATGGACTGATTTGCTATCCAGAAGGGGATACATTGCAATTTCGGGAGATTGGAAACTAGTCACATGCTTAGGGACAAAACAAATTGTTCAAATAGAAACGAATAGTAGATTTCGAAATCACCATGACAGCTGTTCATATAAAAATAACCCCAAGCAAGTGTTTTTGTTGCATCTTGTTAGTTGATACATCAGATTGTGCATGTTATATCGCACACATCTAATGAACTACAATATACATTAAAATTACAAAACACAAGGGCTCAATCAATATGTACGGAAATAAAACTTACCTCCCTAACATGTTTGTACAGTGAACCATCAAGGCATGGAAAAGCCAATAGAATATTTGAAAGCATTATGCATAAAACTGGGCTAACATACAGCTATAAATACAGAAATAAAAACAACTATCAATTGCATATACCCAGCAACATCAATTGAACTCGCACAAAATTCTAATACTAAGGATCATGGTCGTGAGGTGCAGCAGAGGTTGATGATGATGGAAGAACCAATATAGGTGATTCATTATGTACAAATTCAGTGCATAGGGACACGTGCTCTGGCTTATAGTCCCATATATGTCCTGTCAAGTCCACGTGCTGAACATTACCTAAAGCAAGATAACTAAAACAGTTAATCAAAAGAAAACATAAATTTTTGACTTCAAAGCATACTTTATCTAGATTTAAAATGGCTTCACTGTCCGAGACGAAACACGTGTACTCCTCTAGTAAAAGCCTAGGTTGAACTAGGAGTAATCTTTTGGCTGAAGTTAGTAGCTTTCTTTTGACCATAATATTACTATAGTAGTTGCTAGCGGCCACGTAGGCAAAAATGGGAGTTTAGTGGGTAAATTTAAGCAGCTTATCAAACTTAATAAGCACAAAGTTACAACCACCGGCAAGGATCAATGGGCCAAGTGAGGGTCACCCAGAAGAACTGACACTAAAATACCTTTTGCAGACTTTAATGCAGAGCAGACGATGGCCAGTGATTCTATTGGCATAAGATTACTGGCTGCATTCACTTCAACTAGTTGTGGAGCCTGTGACAAAAGTTTGGACAAAAATTTGGCAGTTTCAATCCCACCACGGTTTTTGCTGAACAAATAAGAAAACATGTCACGTGACTGTATGTGCAACATTAAAAGCAATGGCAGAACATTACATATAAATCTTTACCTTATATTAATTTTCACCAGTTTAAGCTCCTCTTTTATTAGATTTTGAAGCTTTTGAAACCCATAAGAACCCAAGTCAATGCCTGCAATGTCAAGTACTTCGATTGGGGTACTAAAAAATTTTCCCAATGCTTCGGTTACTCGACTATGTAAGAAAAGTCAAAATACAAATGTAGGGATGAATTCAGTGACGAAATGAGATTTTAGTGCTGTAGACAAACCTGCCAAGGTAATTGTCAGCAACAGAAAGAGACTTCAATGGTCCTTTGAAAGAAGAAAGGACATGTAGGAGATCATTCACTCCAACGCAGGACAGATCACAGTTCTCTAACTTCAAGCAATTTATCGGAGATGCTTCAACAAAATAAGGAATTAAATTCCTGTAAGATGATTCACAATTAGAGACTATAACCCAATTTCATAACTTCAAAGCATAACTAGAAATAGAAATTCAATTGACCTGATTCCTTCATCTTCGATTGAATTGTCACTTATATCCAGCTCCTCCAAGTTAGGCAAATGTTCAAGAGCATACCTAAGACTCTCTGCATCATCTTTTCCTAAATTGTTTTCCCTACAACACTATAAATGGATTAAAACATCTTTTTCTTCGTCCCATACTGACGGCCATGAAAATATAAATGCGAAAAGCTTATAGAGAAACCGCTTCATTAATTTTCAGTACACATTCTATTATTCATCGCAGCCAATAAAAGATGCTTATTATAGTTCTAACATTACACAAAAAAAATACAACTATATTATTTAGTACGGTGTTACCTCAGAGTGAGTACTCGCAACATTTTCAATGACTTTCCAATTCCAAAGCACAGACGTGAATCACTCAAGAATCTCCTGTTAAAGTCAGAAAGCCATCCAGCTATCTTGAAGCATGTGCACGGAACTTTTTGTCAGCCAACAGTAACAACGATAAAATATAGAATGCAAATGCTGATGAAATACTTACTTTATTATCAGAAAGGTCAAGGACAGATAGGCCAGAGGAAAGATTGAGAAGAGTCACTAAAAGATCTTTGGCAAAAGTCCGTCCATGGTGGTTGCCGGATAATTTTAATAAGCACAAGGACCTAGTAATAGCATTAGCATGAATGTAACATGAACGAAGACAAATACTCAACAGACATAAAAACTATTATCCAGCTACATGTCCAAGCGAAATACAGCAAACGGCATAAAAAATATTATGTAAACAGTTGCAAATGTTTAAAATAGTACTTTTGAAGAGATTAATAAACTTAGAGTGTTTCAGAGTGGTGTTTAAAATAATTAACACTTATCACAAGACGAATGCTTCCCAACCCAAGTTAGCCAATTTCTTCAATAACCCTGAAATTGATGTGACAATCATATTATCTTATAATCAAGATTGTCAAAATCGTGAATTACATCGTGAAATCTTTCAATTTTATGAACTTGCAGTGTTTCTGATTCAAATTATGTGTGTGATCATGAGATACTACAATCGATGATGGATCGACATTTTTTGGTGTACTTTGTAAAGCCAAACTGCACTTGCCCGTTACTTGTCAAATTGGGCTTTCATCTTGACGGCTGTGGGAAAAAACTATTTGAACTTCTGAACCAATCAATTAACTGAATATGGGTATCACAGATCTCAAGGAAATACACACTAGCAGTAGGAAATTTGTGCCCGAAAATACGTTTGCAATTTCAACTAAAAGTTTTTAAGTATCCGATAGCAGAAGTGGCCTATTCCCACTCCTCATCACTTAGAGTTGATAAATAGAAGGGATCGTGATCTATGAAAAGAGAAAAGCATGAGATAAGTAAACTTCCACTGAACTGGAAAATCAAGAAATAACACCTTTTTGAGTGTTAATTGTACCATGCAAATCACTTGTATCTTTTTTTTTTTATAAACTTATATTGATTCTACAAAATAAAATGTAGAAGCTTAATGACTTCGAAAATCAAGACCTCTAACCCTTCTATTGACAATTATTTATTTTGCTTTAATTATTTACTTTCATATATATATATATATATATGAAAGTAAAATCCTTGTTTTGTGCTACGATTTTGTAAATCCTCAAAATCCTAATCATAATCTTGATTTTAACTATCTTGCTTATAATATTACATTTAGGTAAAAGCTATTTTTTAGATTTCCTTGTGTGCCCCCAAATGGCAGCGAAAGGAGAAAAATAAAGAAACAACTAGACACAAAATTCCTTGAGAAATACATGTATCAGCAGTTGTTTAGTTATGAAGATTGTGGAAAGTGAGAGAAAAAAATAGAGGTATATGATTAAAATGGAATTGGATATACACAACAATGTGAGCAACTTTCTTATTTATATGACTAGGTTAAGTATATAAAAACAAATGGCCAAGCCTGGATATATACTAGAACCCTTTATTCTTAGAAAAACCTCCTAACAAGTTACATTAACCTACAATTTAATTCTTTGAAGTATTCATGAATACACAGGGAATACATCAATAAAACTACAAAGTGTAAACAAAGTTGCCAATAATAAAAAAGTGAATTTACACTCACGTACCTTCCTGAAGACAGAAATGACACAAGTCCACTAGGTAAAGAAACTGCACATGGTTCAAGGAAAGTTGACGAAATGATTGACAAATGTTGGATCCCATGTTTTTGAACACCCTCTATGACTAAAGAACCAAATATTGCATTAATAAAGTCTGTGGAGAATGTGCAGTGAACAAATTCCAGAGATGTTAACGTTCTAGAATGTTGTGCAAGAAGTTTGCATAATCCATCAATCTGTTAAACCATTGATAAGGTCATAAAGATGCATTTAACACTTCGACAAAGTATTGATATAATCAATCATATTTGCAGAGTAAGATATATTTTAACACCAGATCTGAAAGGTGCTTCACCAAGTAGGAAACTTGTACATTCTCCTCTTTGAGCAAAAGGTGTTGAATTTGAATTTATAAATCATCATCAGGCCCCATTTAGAGAGACAGAAAAAAAAATGTCTTTCTACTTAATAGTAACCATCAATAGCAACTATTCATAAAAGGGTCATGGTATCTCACCCTTCAATCAGCATATAATATATATGACAACCCAATTAATTCAAGTGACTTAAACTGAACATACGCAATCTGACCATACACACAAGGCACAAAATGCTTACGTCCAAGATAGTAGTATCATGAGCATCTTTAGTGCAAGAGCTTATTTTGAGATCTTGCATTACTTTTTGGTACGTCCCTTCATGCCAGGTAGGATATATATATATAATATCTCTCAAAATCTCATTCAATTTTTACATTAATGATAAATCTCACTTTAAGATCTTAAGTAACTTTTTGTAGGTCCCCCAATGAATTATGTTGTAGTAGGAGAGAAGATATTTACAAAATTAATTTTTGATACATGAGGAAACTTCTGATAATTGCAAGAACAATATCTGAAAATTAAATCTAAGTTAATTTCTTGAAGAAAAGGAGATTATAAATAGATGTTGGAGAAGGCATGAAAGAGACACACCACTCCATAGCATAAACTCTAGTTTTATTTTTTATTTTTTTGTATTTTAGTCATCCTTATGAAAGGCTAAACTCCTTTGGGTTGATTCTCTTATGATTTCAAGATGAATTCTGAGATTTCTATTTAATAAAGTTTTGTTGTTTACATTCTCTATATCAGTTGTGCTATATTGTTGGTCTTTTTGAATTCTAGTTTTGGAAAACTATTTGTCTTTGAATGCTTGTTGAGAATTCAATTACAATTATTTTTCCTTTAATTAGAGTTCTTGGTTAATTCGCTAAGTCTTAATCAATTTCTTGTACGCTTAGTCAAGAGATAAAAGATATACATCTCATTGAGTATACGCTTGGAGACAAGGTGAGATAATGAATATATTAGTAGACACTTGTTTTGCTAATAAGAATATGTTAAATTTGATTGACGCTTATTTGATTGAGTTCAACTATGTGAAGGGAATTGAAGGATAATAATCTTAAGAAAACTAAGAAATAATTTGTTATGAAAGAACTCGAGAGTCAACCTATTCTCTTTATTATTTCTAAATTATATATTTTAAACTACTCAACCATCTCAAACCTCCCTCTTTAATTTATTGTTATTACTAACTTTTCTTGCTACACATAAATTTTGAATATTGATTGTCTGAATTTATTATTGGATTCATTTGGAGACAACTTGGGGTTAACTTTCCCTTCTCTATACTATCATCTCTTTAGTGTTAGATAGTCTAGCACTACATTAGGTGATCAACACAGAAATTCTTTTAATTTGCTCGTGAAATGATTATGATCTCTCATTCTCCATAGAGGAAATCTTATCTCTCCCTTTAGCACAAGATCTTGTAAATAAAAGCAAAAATTGAAAAAATACAATTAATTAAAGATTTGGATAGATATAATATGTACAGGCATGCAAGTACAAAAATATAAAATCTTTAATGCGGACTATATAGCTCTATAGGAAGAAGGAAACCTACTTGTTCCTTGGATCTGATACATCTTAGTACCAGACTCTGCAGCTTACATTCTCCCAACAAAACCTACAAGTCAAAGTATAAGACAACACATTGTTTTACTAACAGATCCTAAATTGAAAGTTTGTCAATTATAAGAGTTTCCAATGAATAAACTACACAAAGTTATGCTGTTCAAAAAAAAAAAAAAAAAAAAAAAAAAAAAAAAAAAAAAAAAAAAAAAAAAAAAAAAAAAAAAAAAATAATTTTATT
>Ga0099824_1007773_pt1 | contig 14023 bp, 6 predicted proteins | sample SiratrowhiteBW_FD_76837 | JGI IMG/M metagenome (GOLD analysis project Ga0099824, IMG submission 76837) | Root nodule microbial communities of legume samples collected from California, USA - Siratro white BW | ecosystem: Host-associated > Plants > Roots > Nodule | place: USA: California... | reverse complement strand
CATCCGGTTGTTAATTTTTTTTCAAATGACAACCAGACGGGGTGCCATCCGGTTCTCATTTCCAAATCAAAATGATAACCAGATGAGACTTATCCGGTTCTCATAGTCCAAATCGAAAACGGATTAATTTTTCAATTTGGATTATGAGAACCGGATGGGTTTCATCCGGTTATCATTTTGATTTGAAAATGAGAACCGGATGACACCCCCATCCGGTTGTCATTTGAAAAAAAATTAACAACCAGATAACACCTCCATCCAGTTGTCATTTAAACAAAAAGTACAATCAGATGACCTGTTCATCCGGTTGTCAATTTTTTTCAAATGACAACCGGATGGAGCTGTCATCCGGTTGTCATATAAGGGTAATTGCGGTATGAAATTTTTTTATTAGGATACGGGAAGAACCTATTAGGGTGTAGGAACAACTCGTCCATTGCTCTTTTTAAGACAAAGCTCTAGTGCAAAAAATTATTAACCTCACTTTTTATGCTAATTGACAAAAATAGACTTAAAAAATGCACGCTTTATAGCGATTGTATTTGAATAAATGTAAAAGAGTTCTTTTATATTGGTTCAAATACAATTAAGTAAAAAAACTTCTCTTACATATTCACTTCCAAAAGCGTTATTTCTCATTTCCTCCTTCTTGGTAACACGTTGTCTTTGCATTCTCCTCCATGTCACAATTGTTTGTGCATTCTTGTAACAATTTTAAGCTAAATTTTCTTTTTATTTTGTGTTTAAAGTTATGTCTCAAATCTTTTACTAGCTTAAAGGGTCTTGGAGATTCAAGGATCAACTCATTTTCTTAAGGGAAAAGTTCGGACTATACAATCGTCAACCAAGAAATGAAGATAATTATAACTCTAAGATGTGATTCTCCTTGTAACTCTTCATGCTCAGTATTCAAGAGTTTGCTGGTCTATTTCTTCAAATTGCACCATGAGCTTGTAATTTATTAATGGAAAAGTTGTTTTAATTTGATTAAGCTTGTGACTAAGGTAACATGGATAGTTTGTTTTATTGTGAACATGTCAACTTCTTTGACCCAATGTAAAAGTTTCTTAATTTTACATTGCGTGATTAACGGATGAAAAATAAGTCCTTTTTTCACACTATTTTATGACATGTTTGAAACTGACATAATTTAAATTAATTAACATTAAAGGTCTAATATACACTATAGTGAAAGATGAAGTAGTTCATAACCTGAGGTATATTAAAGTTCATTATTAAAATTGGCACGCTTATTAATTTTATGATCTTTTGGACCATTTACATTTTAGGTGAAACATTGTTGGCATCATTCGTTTGGAAGATACTTCACGTCCACATGCTGCAAAACACTACAGACAATGGTATATATATCATCTTTAATAAGGTTAAATAACTTTTTTATCTCTAAAACTAGTCCATATTAAAATGATTAAAAAAAATGAAATTAGTAATTTTGATATCTAATATTAATATTAATAAATATATTAATTTGACATATTGCAACTTTATTTCTCAATAGTATTTTGTGTCTGACATATGTAATACCGTTAATTAAAAAAAGTAAGAAAATAAATGCTATAACCAAATTATAACATATTTGTTAAATTGTAGATATAAAAATACTGACTTTTTTAAATATATACTACTTTTAATACAGATTAGATTTAGAGATATAAAAAAAATTATTTAATCTTAAATAAAGCCGCAATATCAATATGTTCCAAATTAAATGAATAATTAATATTTGCGTTTTCATTCTGTGCTGATGTTGAATATTCGTAAGCCAATGTGCTACAAGATGCTAGCATTATTCCATTCTATGAGACTTGGTTTTCAACTAAAGAATAAGTTTATAATTTCTAATAAAGAAATGAGCCAATCATGTTTCTTCCCTTTGTGCATCAATTGCCAGTCATGTCTTTGAGTTGTCATGAAAAATGGGTTATGCCATGCCTTTCAAGATGATTATTAAAGCTTATCTTATTTTGACCAGATATGGGGTGAAAATGCTTATTATATATGCATATCTACATTAATTAGTTGTATTATAGGTATATTAAAGTGGTTAGCCATATCAACATTAACATATTAATTAAATGCCTAACCATAATTAAGCCATAGTTGATTGCAGCCAGCTAAATTTGAGTAACAAATTTTCATGCAGATTTAAAATATTGCAACAAGAATGTTCTTGGGGGAGGTTCATACTGAATGATCCTCAGTATTCTGAAGATTTGAGGTTGATTACATTTAAAAAAAAAAAAAAAAACTATTATTATTTTAAAGAAAAAACTTATAGGGCATAAAATTGCGTTGCATGTCCTTGAACTGCGCCCAGGGCACATGGCATCTCTACGTAGAAATGGTATCTGGCACAAGCTAAACCGTCACGTTCTCAAATGGGAAGTCACATTCATAATCTTTTCTTCATTGGAACATGAATTGCAAATATAAAAATTTGAAAACAGAATATAATTTTAAGAAAGGTTTTTGTCCTTTTCTGTGCATTATTTTCCCTGAACAATGATTGCAGGTCGGAGAAAGTAGCGAAACTGCATGCGCAAGAAGAAAAAGCTTCAGCAATTAGTGGTCTCTGATACGATTCACATGACAGCATTTATTTTTCAGTGATATTAATGATTGTATCATCTTCTGTTAGTTTTGATATTTGGTCCTTTCTTCACTTCTCAGTCAACAATATACACAATAGTGGAAGATGTTATTTATTGCCAAAATGGGAACTCACATGCCACATGCTCGGTTTCCCTTTTGCAGATCCTACAACTATTCTCTATTTCTCTCTCTTTTCTCTCTGTATCTCATAATGTACATCAACCAGATCAATCTTAACAGAGTTGAATCATTTCAGCAATAATTTTTTTTCTCTGAATGTTTAATGCAGTTTTAAAATTAGGACTTAACTAGAATCTAGTAGTTGAACTGAAACAGTTCCACATTTACTAGCTCATTTATTTGGGTTGACTCTTAACCTTATATGATGACTCACCACTATACCTAATTAATACTAGAAGGGGTTTGACAAAAAGTCTATATAGCTGTGTAGAAATTTTCTATATTATTTTATTTTATGAATTAATTAAAATTATGGCCTCGTTTCATGTTTTCTTTATGCCAATTAAAATTTCACATGATTAATAAAAGTTAATTACCCACAATGTAAATGTTTCTACATATAAATAGTTTTATTTTATGTAAGTTATATTCATGATAATTAAAATTGAGATGACTGATAAAAAAAAATTTAAAATCGAGATTTTAGTCATAAAATTATAAAATTGTAAATATTTTCATATTATTTGTGATTTAAATTTGACCTAAGATCATAACATGCAAAAATTATGAAATCGTCGAATAAAATTGTAAAATAATCTTTTTTAGAGTGTCTGTTGCACCAATTGTTTATCTTTTTTATTAAATGAATTTTTTTTAGTTAAAATCCAATTAAAAATTAATAGTATTTTCTATTGCATCCTTCATCTTTTTGGGTGAATAAGTTTCAAATTAAATAAAACTCACTTAAGACAGTAAAATCAGGGTCTCACACACTCAAGTTATCAAAGCAACTCGATTTATATAGAAAGTAATATCTACGATTTTATGAACTCTTCACGCATCCTAACCTAAATCTCAATTTTAATTATCTTATCTCATAGGTTGTACTTTGTTCAATTCTCTTATCTCATAGGTTGTACTTTGTTCAGCAAGAGATAAGTCTTCTATTAAACTTTAAGGAGTGACCCAATACAAAAATGAAGTTTGGATCTTTGGCTATATTATAAAAAGAGTAAAAGTAGAAATTTAAGAATAGCAAAAGCCACTAGATTTGGAATTGTTTTAAAAGAGGTAATAATGCTTGATATTGCTTAGGAGTAAAACCAAATTCATGAGATTGCACTGACTTTGAACCATAATAGTTAAAATCTGAGAGCTTACTCCTAAAATCCTAAGATTTTATGATTTTACATGTTTTGTGTGATTCAAATTTCACACAGGATCGTTGTATAGCCAAATTGGCCCACACACGATTGTATAGCCAAATTGGCCCCACACACGATCGTTGTACAGCAAAATCGGCCGGATCTTCGAACTAAATCGTAAGAACCTATAATCTGGATTTTTTTGTGTATCAAATTTACCTTCTTGAGTCTAATGATTTAAAATTAATGCAATTAAATTCTGACATTCACATTGTGATACTTGTCACCTAACACCACCCAATTGAAATTAATGCATTAATGGAATTAAAATTAAAAAAAAATAAAGAGAGTCTCTTTAGGTTTACTCCTTATTCCAACCCAATTTTTAGTTTCTCTGTATCCGTTACAAATCAAGAGTCTCATCTCAATTCAAATAAAGAGTCATCTCATTTTTAGTTTCTCTGCCCTTACAAATCAAGAGTCTCATCTCAATTCAAATGAAGAGTCATCTCTTATATTGTTTTGCACTGTTGTTTTGCACATTCACTACTACTGAATTTAATTTCAAATTCAATTAAAATAAAACTAAATTAATTTAATTAAGGAGGCAAATGAAGAGTCTATCTGGATTTTACTCCTCCTTATTATTGCTTGAATTGGGTTTTATTTCAAATCCAATTAAAATAAAACTAAATTAATTTAATTAAAGCAAATGAAGAGTCTCTGCTCTTTCTTCTTGATTGAGTTTCTTTTCAATTTTAATTAAAATAAAAATAAATTAATTTAATTAAGGAATTTTTTTAATTCTAAAACCTCATTCACACTCACACATCCAAAGTCATTAGAGCATACACTAACAAGATTTTCTTGGACTTCTCCTTATTAGCTAGAAAAAAATCACACTCCACAACTCACACACTTGGGCAATATAGATTTACATGATACTCTTAATTCAAATGGAAATGATGGTTGAAGGTCAAGTCCAAGGTGGTGTGGAAGATGATGATGATCTTGTCATCCCAACTTTAGAAGAGGAGAATGTTCTTATTTACATGCTTCATGAAGGAGATAAAACTAATGAAGATTCCTTTAATTTTCATTTTAATGTGACTGATTTATATATTAGATGAACTTAAGTTTTATTAAGTAGAGTGATTTATATTAGATGAACTTAAGTTTTATTATTTGATGAAGTATTAATAAATGAATTGATTAGTTATGTGTGTATATTTGATTTGTGTTTACAGGGTTCCGGACTTTAATTTGGATCTTATTTGGGTACTAGATGTTTTTACATAGATTTTATATTGTTATTACTCCTTCATAATATATCCAACACATCAATTAATCTTTTTAATTACTTACTTACTTTTCATGTAATACATTAGGTAAAATAGAAAAAAATGTGACTATATAAACTTAAATAGTTTTGTATCAAGGTTGAATTATCCCTCAAATACTTTTTTTAATTCTCTTATTTATTTATTTTTTTACAAAAATATTATATATATATATATATATATATATATATTTATATATTTAAAAAAAGTAAAATCTACTATTCAGTGTTAGGATTTCACCATTTACAATCTTATAAACTCTCCACTATTCTACTTAAAATCTCAATTTTAACTACCTTGCTTTGAACTTTCATAATTCTGGTCATCATTATTAGTTTTAAACTTGAAATGAGGTGGAAAGTCATTCTTTCTATAGCATATATCAATGGTATGCCCTGTCTTTCCACAATGATTAAAAACTTTAGAAGTATTTTCTCTTTGCTAACTTCCTCTAGCAGTCATAATTATTACATATGACTGATCACTAAAAATCCATCTTATTTGTTGTGTAAAGAGAAAGCAAATCCTATCAAGACTGGCAAGAGGTCTTGTGAGAGATCAAAAATTTCAGTCATGGATAAATTTAGCAACTAGAGCTCTAAAATCAATACTCTGATACCATATTATACAATGGAGAAATAAATAAGAAATTGAACAAAAGAGAAAAATGGAAGGCAAAAGATATAAGAATGAAAATATTTTTTTTGTTTTTCTATTGAGAACAAAATAAATGCCTGATATATAAGTAGTGTACCCATTCTAGGTCTAGCTAAAGAGAAAAAAAAAACAAAAGAAAGAACTAATAGAAACTAGACACATATATAAAGAGAAACAACTAAAAATAAAAAATATTACAATTTGATTCGGTCATAAAAAAAATAACAAAATTGATAATAATTTAACCCTGTCATAAAGATAAAATAATAAAATTGATATTAACTTCTTTATAAAGCCTCGTATTCATATCCTATGATAATATTTGGTCATAATCAAGTATCACTTTGAATCTTTGTCTTAGCTAATATGCATATCTTTCTACATTAGCTATTGAAATATCAATACGGAAATATGTCATTAAATATTTATTATGTTACTTTAATCTTTCCTAATGATAAATTGATGGCAAATTTATTCTGAAATTAACCATAATTAATTTGCAACGTACCTTCTACTAAGTGGATGAATTTCTTGTAAATCTCACCATTTATATATACTAGATTTGATCAATATCAAAATGATACATTGTTTCTAAATTAATTTTTTTAGAAGTTATTTTAGTCATAACAATAAATTGAACTTATAGAGGAGTTATAAAAGCAGGTTGAATAAAAAAACAAGATTTCGTGAAAAGATTAAATTGTTTGGTGGATGTTATCTAATGAATAACTATAATACAAAATTTATATTAGTTTACCCTAAATATTTATGCCAATTTTTTTTTAAGAAACTCTTTATCAAACACTAATTAAAAATTGAATACCCAAGTCATTATTGACTATTGGGTCTTAATCTTCCCCTAAGATTAAGGACTCCAAGTATTCTTAAGTCTTTCTTGTCACTACAATAATAATGAACAAATGTGAACCACAAGAATAACACTAATAGGGAAGAAATAATGAAGACTTCTTTATGAAAGTGTAACCTTAAGGAGTGAAAGATGTTATAAACTAAAAGTAAAGAATACATCTTTTGACTAAAAATTATTACTAACACAATATACCAATCACTATATCATTTATCACTTTAAACAACACTTAAATTGATCATAGACAAATAAATGTGGCCTAAAGGTAGAAGATGCTACACTTTAACAAATGTGGCTTATAGATAACTATAGGCTATGCTTTTCGAGTCATGGATGTTTAAGTATATGGTGTAGCTTTTAAAAAAGCAAGAGACCATATTAATAAAGTGTGACCTAAAATAATAAAATGTGATATTTTCCAATTTAAAAATAAAAGACAATAATGTAACTTCTAAATTTATAGAGTATGAGTCATAAAACGTGGATAGTTTAAACCATGATTTTTTAATATGACATATAATTATAAATAACCAACAAATAAAAAAGTGTGGCCTAAAACTATCTTAATTTTATAATTGAAATATTTAAAACACTAAATCTAATACAATTAAAGGTTTGTTCCTTATCCTTTGTGTAGTTCCCATAACTCTCATACAAATAAAAAATTAAAGGTTTGTTCCCTGTCTAAGTATAGTTCTCGTGACTCTAAATCTAAATTAAACCTTGGTTCTCTATCCTACATACAGCTCCTAGTTCTCAAATATCTCTTGTGTGCCTCATTTACCAACATTTTCAGTTCATTCCTAACTCACTCTTTGGCCATTGTGTCTCCTTCCTTACTATCCTCTGTCACCTTCTCTCCTTCAAAGTTGTTGGCAACATTGAAGTTGGCCAAGACATATAAATGTGACCTAAAAGTGAAAAAAATAATACTTTTATAAATGTGGCTTATGAACCACTATAAATCATATTTTTCGAGTTATGGATGTTTAAACTATAATTTTGTGACGTGGTTTTTAAAACAAGAATAAACAACATTATAAAAGTATGGTCTAAAATAATAAAAATATAAAATTTTCCAATTTAAAAATAAAAGATAAAATTTTTAAAAATATAACTTCTAAATGTTATACCTGGATAATTTAAACCAACAATATAATAATAAAATATTATTATTATTAATATTAATAATGTTAATTTTAATATTACTAACAATATTAATAATAATATGAAAGAACATTAGTGGAAAATATAGAATTAACTTATAAATTTTTGTTGTAGGTAAATACAATTATTTTTAATAATAAGTGTGACCTAAACGTTGATAGAAAACCGTAATCTATTATATCAGTAAAGTTATATACTCCACAATTAAAAAAATCATCTAAAGCCACGAAAATTTTAACTTTAAGCAGTACTTTATAATTATTATTTAAAGTGATGCATGATGTAATGAATATTCATTTTTTAAAAAAAATTAATTCTTTTGATATCATAAAGTCATGTTAAAGTTTATAACCTTAAACAAATGTACAAAAATTTAAATTTTTTGATATCATAAAGTCATGTTAAAGTTTACAACCTTAAACAAATGTGGTGACACATGATGGAATGACTCTACTCTAATATTTATTTAGCAATTATTGAATTTTACTTATTGAATCCTTTTAAGAGAATTGAAATAGGATGAAAGTATGAGATGATAATCAATTTATTATATGATAAATCGGAATAAAGACTTATCACCAAACTAATCCAAAAGCTGCATATAGATATGCAATTGGGAAAAAGTCAAGTTCTAATCCATGAACTAAACTTGACTAAGTGTGAAATGCCAACAAAAATTTTGTTCCATTAGAAGAGTCATTTTCTTGATCATTGTCCTGAAGTAAGAAAGGAAGTTGTATGTGCCCAATAAGCAACTTCCTGAGCCACTCACTTGTGCCTAATGTTTCAACAACTTCAACAAGTGATAAGGATGCTTAACAGAAACACTTGACAACGTCATTTGTTTTAGATGTCTCGTGCTTGACGCCATGACTTGGAATATGTGAAAACTTGGGAACATAGAGACGTTTAAAATGATACAACACCTCAAGTTGTTCTTCCATAAACAGTCAAGGCAAGAAAAGATTTGGCAAACCCTAAGCCCTTTCCCACTACCATATGGCATAGGGAAACAAGAAGGGTCTCACATTCTTCAAATGATTGAGAACATTAATATAGAGATTGGAATTCTTAGAGAGTGAGTCATCCACCACTTTGATCCTAACACTTCTTGACCTACAGTTTACATAACTTTGTTACCCATAATTATTAATAATGAAAATAAAATCATTTTTTATATTCTATTACCAAATTTATCTTTATAAACACTACTAATTTTTTTGATTTTATTATCAATAAAAACTACCTACAATAAATAGAAACTATCCTAAAGTTTTATGTAATTATAATATAAAAGCTAATAAAAATATGTATTTATTATTATTTTTTACCTGTAATAATTAATAATGGGATTTTTTAACATTTTTTTATTTACAGAATCTGTTACCGATATTATCTTTATGAGCACGATTAATTTCTTTGATTTTATTATATATAAAAACGTTATATATGATGAATTGTAATTATTCTGAAATTTCTGCTGTATAATTATAATATTACAAAAGTTAATTAAAAATGTTTATTTTTAAGATTATTTTAGGTATTCATATTTTTATCACTTACAATATAAACTTTAGTAATATTTTTTTTATTTTAATAATTATTAAGATATTTAATTTTTTGAATTATATCTTTTAATTTTTATTATAGTATAAAGTGGTAAACCCTAAAAGAAAATACATATGCGTATAACTGTTACGTAGATATTTCCAGTAGTGCATTATAACATGAATTGTGACGACTTTATTTTTTACTATAGAATTAAATGTTTTATTAACATATTTATTTTAAGAGATTAAATTATTTTAGTATTTTAAACAAAATAGCTATTATAATAATAATAATAATAATAATAATTACTTGTAATAAAGCTGCTTGGTGTGGAGTGGAGTAACTAGAGCGTATGGAAATGCAATTAAGTTTTTGATACGTTAGTTTGTTTTATTCGTTTTACACGTTTTATATGTTTGCATTTTATGTTTTATGTGCTACTTTTTGTATTTTATATTTTGAGAATATTTTGTTTTATTTATGTTGTTTCGTTATTATTTCATTTTTTCAGTGTTATAATTATATTTTTTTACCGTGCTAATAATTGATTTTATGAATGCTATAAACTAAGATACGTATATTCAAAAACGAAAGTTTATAATAGTAAAATAACGTATCCAGTTAGGAATTATTGGAAAAAGAACAAATGTGTCCTGTCACAGAATCGAACTTTGATTAGTAAAAGAGCAGCTGCTGTTTTTGGGCCTCAACTCGTTAGAATGGGTTTGGGAAGACGAATTATTCCTGCACCTTAATAAAAAATTTTAATATCACTATTGTCTTTATTTATAAATCAGATAACATTCCGTTCAGTTGTTAATTTTTTTAAATGATAATTGGATAGAGATGTCATCTGGTTTTCATTTTCAAATTAAAATGATAACCGAATGAAACCCATTCAGTTATCATTTTGATTTAGAAATGAGAACCGGATGGCACCCCCACCCGGTTGTCATTTGAAAAAAAAATTAACAACCGAATGAGCAGGTCATCCGGTTGTCATTTTTTTTCAAATGACAACTGGATGGGAATGTCATCCGGTTCTCATATAAGGGTAATTATAGTATTAAAATTTTTTATTAAGGTGCAGGAAGAACGTATTAGGGTCCAGGAAAAACTCGTCGTTTGGGAATGGAAATTTGTTGGGCACTAACAGTTTGGGCTTAAGTGCTTCATGTAAAGGAGACAAATCCTTCTTGCACCTCTATATTTCTCTCTACAACTCCATCATCTCACTCGAATGACTATTATACCCTTAACAAAAAAATAAATAACCCCTACGTCTCCTTTTTTCTTATTCATTGTTTTGAGCACCCCCTCTTTCTCTTGCTCGTCGTCGCACCCAAATTTCGTTTTGCAACACCCCATTTTACCACATTCTGAGCCAGAGAGCCCCTCTTTTTTCTTCTTTGCCGCAACACTCCATGTGATGATTGTTTTTGTTATGGATAGCAGTTGTGCACTCTTTCACTGGAGATTGGAAACGCAATTCTCCCTTTGTAAAGTAAGGTAAGAATGATTTGGACATTTTCGTTTTGGTTTATGTTAATGTATTGGGTTTTAGGTTTTAGGTAAAGTTAGTTCTAAATTTACAATTCAAAACCTATTTTTTTTGTAAAATGCCGTTTAGATTGTACAATACTTATGAAATGCATCTTATAAAAAAACAGGTTATGGATTGTACAATCTAGAGTAAATGTTTATTTCTTTTCAAAGTTCATTGAATTCGGTTTTTTTTTTTTAATATAAGAATTATTATGTCAAAAGAGTAATAACTAGGACTAGAGGTGGTGCATCTCAAGCTGAGAGTAGGCTGAGACTTATGACATCCGTTAATAAAGGACATTTCTAAACAATATGATCAATCTATTAAAATTATTTAGGAAGAAAAAAAAAATCACACATGTCTCATCTAATAAAATTGCTTTTCATCAATTATAGCTTTATAAATATAGTCTATATAAATAACACTCTTTATGTCGTCTATATACATAACCCAGATAAAAAAAATAGTATTTCACGTCATATTTTTTTATATTAATTATTAATAGTGATGCAAATAAATTTTGAAAAAATTAATAAAATTATGTTTAATTTAACCTCCAATCAAGTCAAAGATAAATATATCATTTACACTCAAACTATAATATATAATTTTCATTTTTGAAAACTATTTTACAGAATCGTTAGTTTTCACTGATCCAAAGTTGTAAACCTAAAAATACATGCACTAAATCTTATTCATGACAAGTAACAAACACAATTATTGTATGAAAGTTCATCTTCTTGGCGTCGCAGGCTCTCTAGAAAATTTCTGATTTGATGTTTCCAAAAACCACAACCAACTCAGTTTATCTATTGTCCTTCGTTCTAAATCGAGTGTATGAAATTTTACATTTATCTCAGGTTGTTCTACCTTATAGAACACACTGAATTGTAATGATTGGTTGAATATATTCATTAAGATATGCTTCCTAAATTGATACAGAAAGAATCTCTTCCGTTAATGTCATGAAAGGTACGTTTGCCTACAATGTTCAGCTATGACCCTTGCATACACGGGTTGGGCCAGCAAAAGATGTAAGGGTGTGTTGGGTACCTCAAGAAATATAATTATGATGAAAATAAATACATTAAATGTAAATATATGAAAAATAAAGTGGGAATTATATGAATTTAGTTAAAGGGTGGAGGTTTCGTTTACCTAGATATATAATTAATTTATATCAAATTATAATATATGATTGAAAATAAATTTTTTCTTACACATTGATTTAGTTAAATTTAAGATTTATATTTTAAAATGATATTAAAGTCTATTTCAACGCAATTGTGATATTATTAACTCTTAGACATTTAAAATATAAGTTATTTATGTATGAGAAGTGATTATAATATATAATTGAGTATAAATTTTTATTTTATAAATTCAATGTAAGAATAATTAAATTTAAAATTTATTTTCTAAAATAAATAAATAAATATAAAAATGCAAATGATACGGTGCGTTTCATTATTTTAAAAATTATTTTTCTTCTTTTCTTATTGTCAAGTATTTTATTTTGTTTTCATCTCTTTTACTACAAGAAAAAGTTATTTAGACTCTAAATTTAGCTACCAAATAAAATGGTTGTTAACCGTGATCAAAATAACCACTAAATTAGGTTTTGGTTGCTAAATAATTATAAAATAAAAATAATAATTTAGTAACCAATTAAGCCAAGATAATTGGTATCTAACATTAGCTACCAAAATTTTAGTTACTTGTACTATTAGATCCTAACTTGGTATCTAATTAAATTAGAGATTTGATATTTTAAAAAATAATTCTATTTATTGAGTTTTCTTTTAATTTTTCATAATTACTATTGGTAATTAATAAATAACATTTTACATAATTAATATTTTTAAGAAATGATTTATTTTCATTTTCTCAAATAATTGTTTTAACACAAAGTGTTTTAACACTTTTATTCCCAAAAGTAATAATGTAATGTTTAAGTCATTAGAAAAAAAAATCTCTCTTCACTTCCTGCACTTCATTTATATCATTTATGTAAAGACACTTTATTACTCATTTGTCACATTTATAAGTATGAACCAGGTTAGACAAAAGAGATTTTCCTCTCAAATATACATTCCTTGTACGTTAGTGAAATAATAAGTTTGTACACTTGATTTTCGTTCAATTCAATTTTGATGGGTTTTCAAGTAACAAACTGAACGAAATGGTTCGATTATAAGAAAAATCAAATCAATATAAAATTTTTAGTTTTAATCGATTACTGGTTATCAATTATTTTTCTTTTTGAATTGGTTCAGTTTCAAACACTGCTAAATAAAGGAATGTAGCAACAAAAGATTTTTTTTAAGTTATATAAATATAAATGAGATATATTTATAATTTGTAATACTTTTAATTAATAATAAAGAATATATAACAACCTAGAAAATCTGTCATCTGAGTAGAAGTGATAAAAGTAGAATGAGCATCTGATTATTATATTATTAAACTAAAAACACGTATTGATAGAAAAAGTTAGTAATCAAGTCTCATTCCCACTTGAGCTACCATCTCTCTAAAACATCTAACCTCCTTTTTCTCTGACTTCTCTCTAAGATTTTGCGTCTGTCTTCCATCAGTTTCTCGAGCGGAGCTCACCATTGGACTCGTGGCGGAGAACAGAGTAAGTTCGTTTTCTGCCCTTCCCTTAGAGTCAGTTTTAGGTTTTCGCTTTCCTCTGCTTACTGAGCTTGCATGTGGCTTCTGAGTCATCAAACGGTGCCTCTGTGAGCTCAGCTTCATAGTCTGTTAGTCTGATCGTTAATCAGAGGTCCTTTGATGCAGATTCGAATTCTTGAGGACCTTAGGCTATTGAGATTGTTATAGAGAATTTCAACTGCAATTCAGGTAAGGGAAGCTAACCTTAGTGCTTGTTTGATTTACAAATTTAAGTCTTGAATAGAGAAGTTAATGATTGTAGTAATTGTACAATTTGTAT
>Ga0099824_1007772_pt1 | contig 14025 bp, 8 predicted proteins | sample SiratrowhiteBW_FD_76837 | JGI IMG/M metagenome (GOLD analysis project Ga0099824, IMG submission 76837) | Root nodule microbial communities of legume samples collected from California, USA - Siratro white BW | ecosystem: Host-associated > Plants > Roots > Nodule | place: USA: California... | reverse complement strand
TGCCTTACCTGGATCCACGCAGCGAAAAACCCCGTGGACTAACGCTCTCACAGTGGCTTCATTTGGACGAACTCCACTCTCCTTCATCGTCTCAAAAACCCCAAATGCTTCACCAACCCTGTTGGCGTTACAAAACCCATCAATAAGCATTGTATAAGTGAACACATTAGGAAAATGTCCCTTATCTTTCATCTGTCTGATTAATCGAAGCGCCTCATCCACCACGCCAATCTTGCAAACCCCGTGAACGAGGGTGTTATAGGTAATTCTATCGGGGCGGCAATTATCCGCGGGCATTTGTTGGAATTTGAGATAAGCAAGGTCAACTGAATTGGATTTCACCAAAGCGTCAATAAGAGCGTTGTACAACCTGGTGGAGGGGGTAAGACTCAAGAATGAGATTTGACCGAAAACGTGAGCACAGTAATTTGCCAAACCGAGCCTTCCCCAGCTTCCGATCAACGCGCAGAGCAGATCCTCAGTGAGCCGAAACCCGGAATTGTGAACGTCACGAAGCAGCTCGAGCGACAGCAGCGCGGGGCCGTTACGGTGCAGAGTGTTCCGAAGAGCGCGTTGCACTGAGGGGTGCGTGGCGAGAGCGGGGTTGACATGCGAAAGCCAGGCGTGAAACTTGATGGCGTGGGAGGGGTTGCGTTGGTTGTTGAAAACGGTTATGACGGAGCGAGGGTTGTGGAGGAGAGTGTTTGGGAAGAGGTGGTGGTTTAGTAACAGGGCCCAGTTGGGTGTGGAGAGGAGTTGTGAAATGGGGGTTGAAGAAGGTGTTGTTTTGGGGGGAATAACAATGGAGGAGTTTTGTTTCATGTATTTGAAGGGTTGATGTTGGGGAGGCATGCTTGTTTGATGCAAGCATTTTCTCCTAACGTATATGGAGGAGTTGTTAGAGTGCAATCTCTTTCTTATACTTCTCATTGATCAAATCCAAATCAAGTTCTAGAATCACACTCAGATGCAATTCTCAACCTCAACCATTTCCAAACCTCTGCACATCAAAATCGCCAACAATCTGCACTTCCAATGCCGCCCCAGTTCACTGCGGCATTTCGTCGAACGGGTACGGTGCAAACGAAGGTAGAAGTGTTGGGGAGTGGCTTGTGGTGGCCGGTGAGGTCCTTTGAACGGTATTTCCGTTGTGGATTTCAATTGCTTGTGTTTTGGGGTTGATGAAACCCGATTACTTCAATTGGGTCACTCCCAAATTGAGCATCGCGGGGCTCAACATCATCATGCCGGGGATGGGTATGACTCTCACTCTTGATCATTTTCGTGGGGTTCTTGCCATACCTAAGCACGTCTTTTCTGGTTTTTTGATTCTCCTAACTGGTGGTTATTTGAATTTTGTTTGGTTTATTTTATGAGCAAGTAGTATAATTAAAAGAATTTTTTATCGGTACGTGTGCTTATTTTATTACGATGAAAGCTTTTTTGGGTTTAAATTTTTGAATAAAATCTCAAGTTCTATAAAAGGAATGAAATTGAAAATAAAATCTTAGTGAGTTTAGTAAGATTATTAAATACTTTGTATCAATCATTAAGCAAAAAGAATGAAAATCTAATAAATTGAAAGCCTGTAAAAAAGAAATGTTAAAATAAAGCTTGTTTTTACAATAATGAAGTCAGAATGATGTACTTGCTGTCTGAGTGAGATTTCTCTTTGTTTATCAAAATATGCTTATTATCTGTGGTGATGTTATCTTCTATTACTTTATTTGAGAAGAGATATATGTATTTGAATACAAATACATGTATAATTAATAAATAGGATATAAGTTCAATTTACTGTATTTATAATATTTTAATATTTTTTTATTTAAATGAGCTGTATTAAGTACTTCAAATATCTTGTCACTGCATTTTAAGTATGATTTCAACCACTGATTATAATTATATTATCAGGTCATTAATCTCTATTTGGCCGTCTACAAAAACTAATGCTTAATATGATTATATGGGTAATGCTATATTATGTTTATAACACTGGCATTATATGACTAATTGAATATTATTAGTTTGTAATGTATTTGTTTCTTTGTGATGTAATTATTATTATGTATTTTTTTTGTTTATAATATAAATGTTATTTTTAAGGGTAACAAATGACTCAGTTTATTATTAGATTGTGTTTTATTTTTGTGGTAAAATTATAAATAATTTTTTAAAGGCGCAAAGAAAACGAAAAATTGGGCTAGGCTAAATTGTAAGAAGGATATAAAGATATAATTAAATAAAATATTCAAATTTTAAAATGTCGAATAATATTTAAATTATTATGTAATATACTAAAAGATTAGAAAAAATTCAAATAAAGGCTACTAAAAAATTGCAATAATTTATTCAAACGAAAAAGGCTAAGAAAATAATATATAAAAATGTCTATATTTTAAAATATAAATGTAAAAAATGATTAAGAAAGTCTTGGTGATACTAAGAAAATGCTCGAAAATTATATTGAAAAAGGATAGCAAACTCATTTAAAAAAAAAAAAAAATACATGATAGCCTTTTTACTACAGTTGTACACAGAGAGACATGCTTTATTTGTTTGTGTGAATTGCTGATAATTTTTAGGTGATGCCACTATCTGCATATCTTATAAAAATGTTGTTGACATCTAGCTGTTTGAGAACCTAGTTGTTGATAGCAGCCAAGGTAAGGAGCAGACAAAGAGTAGTAAGCTTGTAAAGCCAACGACATCGAATGGCAGATTTATTTGGGAGGTTAGTGAGAGTTCAAGTCTTGTTGTTTTCAAAAGCAGCAAGCTCCTCGCACATGGCATTTTCTCAACATTCATTCTTCAAACCTCTTCATAATTCTTTGGTTCAACATGAGAAAATATAGATAGAATAGTATTGCAATAGTTATAAGATAATTTGTCATAAGATACAAAGGATTGTATAGGCTATTTCACATTGTAGTATAGAAATAATGTTCACTAATCTCAAATAAGAAGAATCTCAAAAAAAGAAGGGTATTTTCTTGTGCGAGTGTAAGTGGTAAAAAAAACATCAACATCATGATTATCAACAATGTTATTGTCAAAATTATCATTATCATTATGTAATATAATTAACATTATTAGTGTTAGGATTAAAATATTGATTATGTGTATATATGTTGTTAAGTCTATTATTACTCATGGTTAGGTAAAGAAAAGTAAGTAGTCAAATCAATATCTGGTTCTTTGTAATAAGAAAAAAACATTTTCGTGGAAAGAAGAATGCACCAATAGTTTTATATGACAAATGATTTATCAAGATTTTTCTAAAACTTATTTTATATAGTTTTCTTTCTTTTGTTAGTGTAAAGAGATAATGCAATAAACAAGAGATAAGGGGAAAGAAAGATTTTCGTAGGAAATTTTATACTGATTTATTTGTTAGCAAATACTACATCCTTTTCTTGATTAATTGATCAAATTTCGCTAAGCAGATTAATGTTACGAAAATATAAACGAGTATTATTTGGAACGCATCTACTCTTAGCTACAACTCAAGTAATATTTGGATAATAATCACTCCTAGGTAAAACCTTAAGTATTATTTGGACAACAACCACTCCTGACTGAAACTCTGAGTATTATATAGAACTTAGATACTCTCGGCTAACTCACTGAGTATTATTTAGAACTTAGATACTCTCGGCTAACTCATTGAGTATTGTTTGGAATGCAGCCACACTTGGGTAAAACTGAATATTCTATTGAACACAACCATTCATGGTTAAGATAGGGTGTTCTTTGGACAAACAATCACTTATAGTTAAAAACAAAATGGTTTGCAAAGAAAGTGATCTAAAAAATCACTAGATTGCTCATTAAAAGATGGGTTATGTCTTACGACGAATACAAAATTTTGTTCACTCTTTCAGGCTGTACTTGGACAAACAATATTCTTCCTTATAACTATAAAAGCTAAGGACACATTAAACTTAAGCTCGTTCTTGTAGAAAGACTTTCGTCAGCCTTTTTAAAGCGATAACTATATAGAGCTTAAAAAGAAAAAAGTTGTTGCATTTCTTTGTAGTGATTGTGAGGATCATCTACTACAACTTCTTCTTGCATCTAAGCATGCTTTAAAGCTTCGCGACACATTAAATGCTCTTGACATAACATTAAATTTGTGTGACTTCTTAATGCATTGAGAGCATGCCAAAGCTTCATAGGTTAAGACAACAAGTTTCTCTCCATCTTTTGAGCAAAGCCCTTTGACATAGTTGATTGACTCTGCAACATTGATACTACTCTTTTCCAAAATAAGAAAGCATATAGTCTCTGTAAGCATAAAATAAATACTTATTAAAGTTTGCCATGTACTATAAAATATTTCAAACTTGTGTCTGGTATACAAGATTACACTCATTGTTTGTTTAAGGAAAAACTTATTAGACGATACATGTGCATAACACTTGACATATGTTTGATAAAACATAATTTAAATAAAACTTGCATCTATCCAACCACACAACTTTTATATGTTAGACTAGATTAGATAATTTGCATTTGACACATAATACATATAAAATTATGTTTATATTTAATTATTTAAGTACACAATCGAAACTAAACAAAGATCAGTTGAATTTAGATATAACACTATATAATAAATGAAAAGATACTACTTAATATTAATTATTTTCATCAAAATTAGTATTAACTATCAAAATTATACATAAATATTTCTATTTCAACAATTTTATTATTCATTAAATTGCTAACGTTAATTGGCAACTTTAAATAGTTTTGTTGTGCAACATTTTATTCATCATCCTGAACATTCCTCTAGTGGGTTGTGAAACCAACAACACCAAAAGAAAATGCAAGCTTCAATGGCATGCAGTCCTCATGTACATGGAGTTAATCCACTCCAGTCCCACACCAACCATCTTCTTCAAACAACCCTTCGACTCAAACCTCCCTACTATGCTTTCACTCTACCCAGATCACCTTCTGGGATAACACTCAGCTGCAATTCCCAACCTCAACCCCTGCTAAACCTCTGCCCACCAAGAGTGTGCAGTTCCAACGCGGGTCCACTTCGGTGTGGCATTTCGTCGAACACGTACGGTGGAAAAGAAGATAGGTGTGTTGGGAAGTGGCTTGTGGTGGCTAGTGAGGTTCTTTCAGCAGCATTTCCACTGTGGGTCTCAATTGGGTGTGTTGTGGGGTTGATGAAACCCAGTTACTTCAATTGGGTCACTCCCAAGTTCACGATTGTGGGACTCAACATCATCATGCTTGGCATGGGCATGACCCTCTCTCTTGATGATCTTCGTGGGGCTCTTTCCATGCATAAGCAAGTTCTCTATGCTTTTGCCCTTCAGTATTCGGTCAGTATTTTTACAAAGTTGTTATTTGGAGTTTGATCACTTCATACTATAACTACTATTATCAACTTAATTCTTCAACAACACTTCATAATTACTGCACTTTTAACCTGTTAAAAGAGATTTTGAATTCACTTATATGTAAAGATTGCAGTTTTAAGCTTTTCCAACATTCTTCCTATGTTATGTATTATATTGAATGATTGATTTCTTTTATTTTTTAAATAAATTGACTGAGCAGGGGCAAATTGTATAGTTTTGAAACAGAATATCGCAATAATTTCGATTTTAGCTTTTTAATGGTCTAATCGGTTTGATAATGAATTATAATTCAGTTATTTGCTTAGTTCCAATTAAATTGGTTTTCGATTTTTTTGTAGAGTATATAATTGTTAAAGAAAATTATAAAATTCATAAATTAGCCTAAGATGGTCGACCATTACATTTTGTAAATAATTCACACCATCTTTCTAAATATTGATTTAAATTCAGGTTTGGAGATAATTTTATAAATTTTCAAAGAACAAATGTAAAATAAATTTAGAGTTCATACGAGTTCTGAAACATATAATAAAGTGTCTGATTATGAAAAAAAAGTGAATAGTTTAAAACATACCTTGAATAATTATTAAAATAAATACACAGTATAATTAGTTGGGTTTGCATTATATCGGTTTTTAATTCAGAAAAAGACTTTTCTTTTAATACAGAAACGTTTGTACTATTACGAATTTTTTTCACTTCAATTATTATGGTTTGCATTAAATTGGATCGGTTCATGCATCAACCGTCTAAATTGAATTGCTTCATGAACCTCCAAAATTGACTATCAATTTGAGCTGCCTCAATCGGTTTTTTCGTTTAACAAAATTCTTTTTTTATTCATTCCTTGTATAAATCATTAAAAAATAATTAAGAAATACATAAAAAAAAGCCAAAAGAAATTGCATGTTTATTCCTACTGTAAAATCAAACTGAACCCAAGCTCAACATGCTATATATTTGTATGGTGGAATACTCTTACGTACTTCAATAAAATATTTATAATGCAATTATTATATAGTCTGTGAATTTTTTTCTTTTTACTTTTTATGATTATGTAAATACTAATCAAAGGCTAATTATACCTAAAAATGGTTATTAGAGTGTACTTTATTTTGTCGGTTGTCCATTTTAAAAAACGGAAACTCAATTAACAACACATAAAAGGATTAAAAGTATCACAAAATCAAATCCCTATGGAGAATACATAGGCACAAATGTGTTTATTTGTAAAAAAAGAAAAAACATGAAACAAGAAAAGTAATATTTCGTCATACCTAACAGGTATTTTACCTTTGTCTTGTTCTGTCTGTGTGAATTGCTAACAAATTTTCAGGTTATGCCACTGTCTGGATTTCTCATAAGCAAAATTTTCAACCTTCCACCACATTTTGCAGCAGGTTTAATATTAATTGGTGGCTGTCCAGCAGGTATATGAACTTTTATTTATCTAAAATTAAAATATTAGAGATCTCGGATTAAGTGTATTAAAATGTTAGAAATCTCAAGTTAAGTGTACATAACATCAACTTCCAGGTAAAAAAGTAAGAGTAAATATCACTTTATATATTGATTTTGTAAACAGGAGTTAAATATAAATCTACTTATTAAGATAATATGAAAGTCTACTGAGTAAGATTTGTTAGACTTTTCTATTATCTCTTTATTAGGTTGTTGAATTATCTATAAATACTTAAATTATTTAGACGTATAAGATGTTTATGTTTTAATAAATATAAAAAAATGTATTAAAAATTTCACATAAATATAAAATTAATTTATATAATATAAATAAACAATATAAGTTAAGACAATCACCATTTTATATTTTGTGAGATTAAATTAAGTATAAATTCATTTATTAATATAACATAAAATCAATTTATAATATATAAACAAAATATTCTTTTACTTTACATATAAATTTTATGGAGTTAACCGTAATTTTACATATTAATATGACATTAAAATTTATTCTAAAAAAATTTATTAGATCTATCATATTATCTATTTATTAAAATTTTGTCAAATCATTTATAAATAGTTAATCTTATACATCACATATTTATATGTAGGCGTGAAAATATATTAAAAAACTTATATCAATTAAAAGTTTGATTTATAATATATAAATCAAGATAATATTCAATTCTCATTATTAGAAAACCTTTTATATATTGTGAAATTATTTAAGCAGATATTTCATAAAAATGAAATAATTTTCCTAATTTTTTTATTGCAGCGGCTTCCAGTAACATCATAACGTATCTTTCACGGTATATATATTACTTATGAAATTGTGGATGAGTTATTGGAATGGATTAATGGCTGAATTGATTGATGCAATTAATGTGTTTATGTTTTGACAGTGGAAACGTGGCGCTGTCTGTAATAATCACAACTGCAAGCACCTTAACTGCAATGGTCTGTACTGTTATCACAATTGCACTTTGGTTTCCATTTTTGACCAAATTCATTCATTTGTTTACAAAATTAAATGTATATTATAATATTAGATTACTGTAATAATTATCAGTTTTAGTTAATTTTTTTATTTTTATCGTATCAAGATATTTTTGAAACATTTTTATCGCTCTTATTTTGATATAAAAATATTACAAAACTCATATTTTAATAATTTTTATTTTATTTTACAATCCTCATTTATGATCAGGGTCTTAAGTTATTTATGAATAGAAAATATTATAAGATTGAAGTGATCAGTGCAGGATTACTCATATTTAAAGTAATAATTTCTTTTTAAACTATTTTCCCAACAATTTAAAGTATTGCTCAATACAGGATTAGTCATATTTAAGATACACACAAAAGTATATAAAAGTTAAAAAAAAAAATTGTCTAAAATTGTTGTATTGATTGGATATTCTTTAGATAATGTGTTATAACCTTAAAATGCTATCCATTACTTTTTTCATACATTATACTCCATGATTTTAGACGGGAAGGATTAATATTAACTCTTTAAAAAAAATCGTTTTTAATTTCTTGAAACTATAAAACCGTATTGTTTTTATTACGTTAAATGTATTTGTTTAGTTCTTTATGCTTTGCTGTTTTTATTTTTAATTATATTAAATTTTAAAATGTGATACTTTATATTTTTTTTTAAGTTTGTTTTTGTTATTTTTAAAAAAATATTAAATAGGTTAATAGAATTAACCATGCCAATCTATTAACGTTATAGAAAAAGTAATAAAAATGAATATTAAAAAAAACATGAACCATCATATTGAGATTTTTAAAACTATGTGACTCATTGTCTAACGTTTTTTTCTTATATAAAAAATATGAAGTACCAAATTGATACCTATAAAAATATATCATATCAAAACCTAAAAATACCAAAATACAAAAACCTAAAAGTAACTTTTCGCAGTTTTATTAAATATAAAGATTAATTATAAATATTATTTTCGGAATTAATAAGAGTAAGCAACATAATTTTTTAATGAAAAAAAATATTGAAGTCGGTTTTTTCCTCGCTCTTCTGTTTTTTTTTTTTTCGTAAATTTTGTTGTTTGACAAAAAAAAGAGACTTGCATTTTTTTATAATTTTCTCGAATATATTACAATTTTACTTACATTTATTTGAATGATAAATTTTGGACAAATAATGATTTTACAGGAAATGGAATGAATTCTCAACAACACTATATATCTATTTTATGTACGATACAGATATGCAAACAACATTTCAAACTCCACATAAAATAATCTATTTGCTATTTGATAGTATAGTTAATATTTATGTTTATTTAGTTGTTAATGAATATTGTAGAATTCTTGAACTTAATTGTTTAAGATACATTTGATTTCGTTTCATGTTTAAATTTGAATATTATAGTTGTTATTCATGGAATGTTGCAGATGATGACTCCTTTTGTGACAGCAAAACTTGCTGGCAAATTTGTGACAGTGGATGCATATGGCTTATTGATTTCAACATTGCAAGTAAGTTTTTACCTCTCAACTTAATCAATGTTGTCTTTCTTTGAACCTTGTTTTTGCAATGCTCCTTTGTCAGGTTGTTCTTGTTCCTGTGTTGGCTGGTGCATGTCTGAATCAGTTTTTCCAACCTATTGTTAAGGTTGTCTCTCCAATGATGCCACCCATTGCAGTAACAACTGTGGCAATTTTATGTGGAAAGACCATTGCTCAGAGTTCTTCAGCAATCCTTGTGTGTGGTGGAGAAGTTATTTTGGCCACCTTTGTTCTTCATGCTTCTGGCTTTTTCTTTGGTTACGTGTTTGCAAGATTGATTGGGCTGGATTTGTCATCATCACGAACCATATCCACTCAGGTTGGCATGAAGGTAAGGTTTATGTTCCTTTATGTAGCATCTGAAAAATAAGAGAAATAATATTGCATAAGCATTCTAAAGCATGTAGTTAGAATAATATGAATTATCGTAATACGTTTCAAAAGTTTGCACGATAAATATCAATTTTTGTATCGTTTTATGTCTTAAAATTATATCATAAAAATAGTGTGATTCGTGATTTATGTCCATTATATAAGATTCATGATAATTAAAAGGTCACATATTAAAGAATAAAAAATCTCAAAAATTAACGAAAAAGTTAAACTAAAAAAAATAAGAAAAAAAAATAAAAAAAACTTACTTTAAATAAAAACAAAGTCTTATGAGAAAAAAAATCTGGTTTCATTCACGATTAAAAAACCAATACATAATTCACAAATTCGAATCTCGATTCTATTAATTGGTTTCACATCAATTTTATTTACTTGTTATTCCATGCCATTTTGTAGAACTCAATTCTTGGGGTTGTTCTGGCAATGAAGCACTTTGGAGATCCCCAAGCTGCTGTACCTGGTGCTGTTTCAACTGTGTGTCAGTCAATCATTGGCAGCATGCATGCACAAATTTGGAGAAACTCTGACCATGTTTAATCAAAGAGGGAAAATACCTTCCTGGATTAGCTTATGCTACTTAAATATTAAAGAAATAAAGGGAGGATTATAAACATGATACATGATTTCAGGTAGTAAGAAAATAAGAAAAAGGAAAAAGATAACTGTTAAAAAATGTCTATTGGTGAGGGGATATTTAATATATTACTCTTCTGGGAACCCTGTTGTGATTAATTAAAACTATTTGTTCTAGAAAGAATTTCGTGGAATGTTATACTCATAAGATTACATGAAAATGATAAGCAATAAAATCATTATCATAATTAAAGCATTTACTATGAATATGATAAGGTATTTGCTATTATACTTTTCAATATTATTAATACACGTTACTTATATATATATATATATATATATATATATTTAAAATTATGTTTTTCAAAAGTACTTCATGAAATTATTAAAATCTGTAACCCATTTTAGAAACACTTTTTTGAAATTGTTAAAACTCAACAAGTTTGAAAATTATTATTTGAGATTGTAAAAAATTTAATACATTTTGTAAAGTAATTTTCTGTCATCAATTTTCGAAAGAACCCTACCAAAAATAAGTTATAATATCTTAGAAGTTGTAGAGTAACGAATCTGCCACTGACCAAGATAATAAATCTTATAAGTACAATAATGAATGAGATTGTGTCTCATTTAAAATTGAAGTCACTTTTTGTGATTAGGATATATATGTCATGGAGTATCCAACGATACAAAGATTACAAGCAAAACTTCTTCTATAATGGTGCAATTGTATATAAATATTTCGTAAATAAGTAAAAGAAAATTTTAATTCTTAAAGTGGATAATTCCTATTTAGGTAACACCATTTTATCACATCGAAAGGGTGCACTTTTTGCATGGTTTTAATTTCCAATAGATGAAATAGTGTCCCTTGTCCCACTTTGTTTAATTTAATTAACATTATTAATTTATCTTAATTGAAAGTTTGTGTGTATAGGAGACCCAATTTCAATATTTATATTGAATATTTTTATAATACTTAAACATGATTTACTCATTTTAAGAATTAAAACAATTTTTATCCATCTACAAAACATCCCTTGAGAGTTGCATCATTATGAGAATTTTTCCAAGATTGTATTCATATTTATAACATCAAATTTGGTCCGGATGAAATAAGAAATAAAAAATATATAAAAAAAAGATTTTTTTTGCTAAGTGCATCCCTCCCTTTCTAATATTTATTTTTGGGTCGTTGGCCCAATTTGCTAATTTTCCATTATTCTTACCATCTTTTTCTAATGGGTGATGTTTTGAACAAGGTTTGTTAAGTTTATTTTAATTTAAATTAAGGGAATGCATGGTTCATTAATTGCATGATTTGATTATTATATGGTTCACTATTGCATGGCATAATTATTGCATAATTATTACATGGTTCACTTATTGCATGATATAATTATTGTATGGTTATTTTAGTGACTCAATTTGGACAGAAACGAAAGTTGCAATGTTCAATTATTTAATCAAAAACAAAATGTGCACGGTTTAGCTGATGATAAACGATATTGCACTCATTGGGAACAATAGTGAGGCTCTCGTTCGTTGAACCTGAGTTCAATGTATTGAAGTCAAAATTGTGTATTTAAAAAGAAAAGAGAGTTAAAGTTTGAGGTTACATAAAACACACATAGAGAGAATCAGACAGAAAACACACACATTGAGAGAATCAAACCGAAAATTACTTTCAAAGAGAACAATTCATACTAAGAATTACATTTGCACAAAGTAATTTTCACATAAAGCAATTCATACTTGAGAATTATGCATAGAGAGATCGATACAATTTCTTAACAGAGAATAAAATATTTCAAAAGGTATTGTAGAAGCAAAACAAAGAAAGCAACAAGAACAAGGTTTTGGAAGCTTCAAGAGGTACGTCTGAGAACTTGATGCTATGCGAGCATGAATGTTAATCTTTGTTGTCTTATTCCTCAGTTTCAATCTTTGTGTCTTTGTTTTATGTTCATCATATAATTATATTCTGTATTTTCGTTCTTGAATAAGTCATTGCTTAGCGTTGATCAAGGTCTTTTGTTTTTTGATCCAACACGTCACATTGTTAGGCGACACGTATACTTGTGTTTTACTATACTTGATCTTTTTTATAAGGTCCTGTTGAAGATCCCACATCGACTAGAGATAGAGTCTTTCAATAGTTTATAAGTGGATGCAAACCTCACTTTATAAGTTGATTTGATAAGGTTAAGTTATGCTTATAGTCTACTTTTGATATGGTATCAGAGCCTATCGTAAATAGAAAGAAACCTCAACCAAGATTATCTACTTAGTTGTGTACTATCCAATTATATTAACAATTATTAGGTTCCAATTATATTAACAATTATTAGGTTGTAATTGGATTATTATTTCTAGAAAGCAGTTTGCTTATATTTTTTATTTTATTAATTTTGGAAAGCATGAGATTTGTTAACATAACATTTGGAAAAAATGTATGTTGTAATTAAATGTGTATTCTTATATAAATATTTAAATTTCTTGGATGAACCCTTGGCCATTTTTCTGGTCATAAATGTATAGGAATCGGCTTACTAAGAATAAAGTCTGCAACAAAATATTTTAAAATTTATGCAAAGTGTTTGATGATGATATAAAATCATTACAATCAATCTTAACCATCATAGTTGTCTTGTCTGCAATTTTGGAAGGAGAAGATGCAAGCATCTGTAGCATGCTCTCTACATCTGTATGGAGTAGCCAAAGGGAGAGTGCAAGCACACACCAACCTTGTTCCAACAACCATTTCCTTAAAACCTCACTCTACTTTGACTTCAACCAAATTATCTTCTAATCTCACACTACGATTCAAGGTTCAGCCTCAACCGCTGCTGAACCTCTGTATATCAAGAATCAGCAGCTTCAGGGTTGGTCCACTTCAGTGCGGCAATTCGTCGAACGGGTACAGTGGGAATGAAGGTAGAGGTCTTCGGGAACGGATTGAGCAGGTTGGTGAGGCTATATCAACGGCATTTCCACTGTGGGTGACAATTGGGTGCGTTTTGGGGTTGTTTCGACCCAGTTGCTTCAGTTGGGTCAGTCCAAAATTGAACATTTTTGGCCTCACCATGATCATGCTTGGTATGGGTATGACCCTCACTCTTGATGATCTTCGTGGGGCTCTTTCCATGCCTAAGGAAGTCCTCTCGGGTTTTGTCCTTCAGTATTCGGTTAGTGTCTTTATTTACTGAGGTAGTTATCTGCAAGTGGAGGACATTTTGAATAGCCTTGAATTTTTCTTTAACTAATTATATCATACTACCACTTAAAATTGAAAGTGCCTGGTTATTGAACTTCTGAAAGTGGCTTATGAAGTTATGACCCTTTATAAAAAACTCTTTTCATCAATGATATTGAAGTTTGTCAAAAGAAATCATAGGAAGCAACCTCTTGTGTGATGATTAATCTGTGTACTCAAACATGTTACTTAAGGGGTTGTTTGGTTTGAGAAATTGTTCTCTCTTTTTTTTTTTTTTTTTTTTTTTTTACTTTTTTAAAAAATTTTAAAAAAAAAATTTTTTTTTTTTTTTTTTTTTTTTGGAAAAAAAAAAAATTTTTTTTAAAATTAAAAAAATTTTTTTTTTTTTTTTATAAAAAGAGTTGATAATTTTTATAAAAATAATCATAATATTTTCTTTGAGAGAGTTGATTGTTGTTA
>Ga0099824_1007768_pt1 | contig 14028 bp, 7 predicted proteins | sample SiratrowhiteBW_FD_76837 | JGI IMG/M metagenome (GOLD analysis project Ga0099824, IMG submission 76837) | Root nodule microbial communities of legume samples collected from California, USA - Siratro white BW | ecosystem: Host-associated > Plants > Roots > Nodule | place: USA: California... | reverse complement strand
GTAAAATACCATGGTTTTATAACTTTTGTAAATTACCATAAGTTTCAGAGTCTCCGTAAAATATTATATATTTCAAAACTATTAAAATTAGTTTTTTTTACTCGTTTATTATTTAGGTATTTATTTGTTTTCTTTTTCAACACAATTATTTATATATATAGTATTTATTTATCTATGTCTGATAATTTTTTTTCTAAATAAATAAAACAAATAAATGGATATAACATTCATCAATTAACAAATTATACATTTATACTAAAATATATCAAGTATATACATTTAAATTCAAACTAAACTACAAAATATGAAAGAATACTACTACTACAAATAAAGACCTAACATATTGTTCACAGAGCACAAAATGGGACAAATAATTACCATATTATACCATATTCTTCATCTATCACATATGTTCTTCTTCAGGTCCAGAATTTCTTCTATTAGTTGACATACTTCTTTGATTAGAAACCTATGATATAAATATGTATCATAATTAAAAATGTAAAATCTGAAACCTATAATATGATTGTTTCATAATTAAAAATGCAAAATCTGAAAAATAAAATAAGTTATTTAATCTTTTTGAAAATTACTGGTGAATGATTGAATATAGTAAACCGAAGAAGCAATTGACCTTAATTTTGAGTAGAAAAGTTCATAATTGCATCGAATTTTTTGTCATGTTTTGTTTTGTTCAATCATTGTTTTATTTTGTTCATCCAATTTTGACTTTAATGCAATTATCTATATTTTAGAACACAATCTATCATGAAAAAAAGGTGAAAAAGTACAAATATATTAAAAAGATACATGATCTATCAACAAAAGTTACGGAAAGCATAACTTTGAAACAATTATCAACATTGTTAATAGTGTCCAGTAATATTCAACATAATAACATTTCCAATCTTAGCATGGCAATCCAAAGTGAACAACACCAAATTATTACATAAGAAAAATACATGCTCAATAACCTGATTTTCCAATTCTCTGTAAGAATGAGAAGATGAAGATATCCCAGTATGAGAATTTTCAGTATATTCGATCCCTCGGACACAACCACTTTGGTAAAAAGAAGATCATTGTATCACTCATAGGTTAGAATGGACTCACTGGGCCCTAACAGGTCAAAAGTTGGTCCAAAACAATACAAATATTCATATAAATACCTTGTTCAACTATAAAATTTAAAAATGCAAAATAAAAGCTATTTAAAATTATATAAAAAAAAACGGAAACCAAACACACTAAATATATAAAATAAGATCAAACTTAACTTTTGTTATATACACAATCAGCTTCAAATTTACATAACTTTAATCATTGACAAATCTGAACCTAACTCTTAACACCAGAAGATTTTGCTGAAGACAGGATTTGGATAGAGATTGTTGAAGAGTTCAAGGCTTAAAGTTAGTAATCAATTGGAACCATGTTCATCTCAATTTCTCTACTATTCTTTTATCAGCACAATTACATCTGAATTGAGACACCAAAGAGCTAGCAACTCTTAGGCAGCACCCACTGAAGTATTATCCTGCACAATCTGCAAGAGAAACCATGTTTCAGATAGCCACAAGTAAAATAATAGGATTATTCAACACTAAAAATAGTACATGATATTTACATCGATCAAGAGCAATGGTTTCATCAGAAGCAGCAACTTTTACATAACTTGAAACATACACTAAACTATATTTGGGTTATCACTTGTTCTCTGTTTTGCAATGCTACAAGAAAGGCCACAAATTTTAAACCACCTTGATCTTGCAATGCAACATATTTGAACAATGCTCCACACATTGTTTAATTTGCCTCATCTGTTGACTACCGCGTTCAGCAACAAATAAATACTATAACATGCATCAGCAACTAAAGCTCCCACAAAGAAATTCATAAGACATTCACGTAGCATTTGGAAATTGGAAGACCTATGAAGAGCTTGATTGAACTTATAAAAATAGCTTATAACTACCATACAACCTTAACTTGTTTCAATATGTTTCTCGTACAGCTTATCAAAATATATATATATATATATATATATTTTAAATTATTGCAAAAAGTTCCTCGGTCAAATTTAAGGCATAAACCCTTGTGTGATAAGACCTTAATGAATAAGCCGTTCATGAAACTGTATCTTCAATCTGCCATTATTTCCCAACACTAAATTGAGTTAACTGTTATGTTTTTTTTTTTTTTTAAAGAAAGAACTAACCACAAACTTATATAATTTACTTTTCGAAAACACTACCTGAGAGATGTGTTCCTTCACCCTCTCACTCATGGGTGCATCTAAAGCTCTCTCAGCTAGCTCATAATATACAGTATTGCCTTCAGGACCATTAACTTTGTCTTTCTGTAAATACCTACAAAGTAAAGGATGAATAAATAACTACAACATTGCTTGTCACTAGAAATCAGAAGTTTCACAAAATGCGACAGATCTTGTAGTTAAATCCATCAATTAAACAAATTTCACCTTTGCTGAAGTAGAAGTTCCAATGCTTGCTTAACATTTCCAAGGACTGGATGACTTCCTTCATTTTCACTCAAACCCATCCTCCTCAATTGGCTCCATAGATTTTCTGCAGTACCCTCACCAGGAGTTTCGTAGTGTTAAAAAGACAGCATCAGAATTGCTCATGAAACTTTCACTAAAGTTTTAGGCCAATAACAAGCAAAATGAAAAAGAAAGCAGAACATTTGTGTTTGTAACATTTGTCTAGAGACATCAAGGTAGTAGTAGCATTGACTTCCATAAGTTTACAATGTGCACAATGTATAATTTTTGCATTGTGACACTAAATTAACAATACTGTACCTTCCGGAATTTTGCCACCAGCAAGATGTACAATACTAATTATCACAAAAGTGAATCCAGATAGATGCGCAGTTTTTTCATCCACCACATATTTTTCATATACATTAGGAGGAAGTTGACTTGTGAGAATATATGATTTTGAATCTGCACCACCTGAAAGAACAAACATAATAAAACCATTAGAAGAAAATGAAGATGGCAGCAACTAAAATATTGTTGGAAAACTCCTGCGTACACAACCAGCTTTGAACAAGTATAAATCAATTCAGTCTAAATTTACTCATTTCATCAAAATGTATCTACACATTTTAAAGATAGAAGAAAACAATGCCAAATGAAACCAAAGCATTCTCCAGTCTGAGTAGTCTCTATCGATTACTAGGTAAAAGTATTCTCAGGAAACAAACCATCAAAGTCCAAATGATACTTTGCATCATATAGTCACAGCAAGTGCAAAGGCCGATGAATCATCAATTATCAGTTCATTCAAGATACTAGAGAGTAGGATGATTATAAAGGCATTAAGTAGTATCCTGTTAATAAATTCATGGAATAGAAGCAGATTCATATTTGTTTTCAATTGAAGAAGGCAATAACTGGTCCTGAACTTGACAATGGATAAACATAATTCAAATCCAAGTTTAAGACAACCACATGACATATAATGCACCAGTAATATCCCATTAAAATACACATAATCATAAAATAACTGAATAAGCAATCAGCCCATATAACAGTTTCTATCATTTTCTGCATACAACCAAACCGGTGCTCAAACTGTCATTAAAAATTCACAAATTGAACTCAAATATTTCTATAACTCAATCATTACCACAGCATGTCAGTGATAGGTACTGTTTGAATAAACATTTCAATAAACACCTATAAAAGAATAAATGGTTTAAGTTAAGCACTCACTTGAGCAGTTTTAACAATTAACTTTTGTATAAAGTTCCTGAATTTATGTAACAATGCAAACCCTACAAATTTGAGATAAGTAACTTATTTAAGCATCCATACATTACATTTCTCTTTTAGCATACTCATAAGTTTAACCTTACAAGTGGAACTGTATTCAATTTCTTACATAAGTAGTGATGGAGAGGCTATATCCTAACAGAACCATCAATAGGCTGAAAAGACAAAAAAAGGCAAAATGCTCACTTTGTTGAGAAAACCGAGTCTGGGCTTTGGATGAAGGGTGAGCCCTTTGAAGCTCCTTCATTTCATACCCAAATACGGTGGAAAGCTTGTCCTTAGCCTCATTGATAACAAAGGTAGGAAGGTTACGCTGATGATAGTTCTTGGTAACGAGTTGAGTGAGTTCCTCTCTCTTAATAGGGCACCCTGAATTATGATGAGTTTTGAAAAGCATATACCTAATCACTTCCCCAACAAGCTTATCCTTTTCCTGAAACAAAATTCATATAACAGCATGCCCTAATTCCCAAAAAGCGTGCATTTTTAAGAGTGGGTGATGAAAAGAAAGGAAAAAGCCATTCACCTCCTTTGAAATCCCAAATTGGGAGAAATCTTCCGCGGCATTCGCCATCCTTCAGGTGCGTGGCGAAAAGGGGATTAAGACGGGGAAATTCAAACCTCAAAGAACGTGAAAAGATTGAATTTTTTTACATTTTTCTCTTCGAATTGGACTGTGCTTGGTGGTTCCCAAATAAATTAGGGATGTTACTACTGAATCTACAAGTCTACCTTACAGTGGCGGGAGAAGATTCGTATATATTTATTGTTATTATAATTATTTATAATAATTAAAGAATTATTAATAAACTTAAATAACCTATAACATCTTTATTATTCTTTTAAGAAATATTTTTCTTTAATGTTGACTGTGTACTCTGTTTATTTTATATTAGACTTTATAGTCTATTTATTTATATTAAATTATCTAATTTATTTCTTTTTTTATATTAGACTATTTAATTTATTTATGCACACTAAATTTACATTAGAGCGTTTAATTTATTTATGTATAATAAACATCTTTTTTTTAATAAAATGATTATAATAATAAAACTTATTTTTTTTCATCTAATACACAAACTAATTTCATTTTTAAAAAAATAATACATTAAACCTTCAAAAATTAAAAAATAACATACTATGTAATCGCGTGACTTAAATTTAATTTAAAAAAATACAAATTTAAAACAAATAAAATTTCACCTCTGGGTTAATATTAATCAAAATCGTTTCAATCTCGTATTTTTTTAAAGTTTGACACAGTTTCATTATAAATGTCATACCATAGAGTGACTTGTCCATTTAAGTAATGAATTTTTTTTCCCATTTTCTTAAAAAGGTGCAAAATTGTTTAAATCCCTCTCTGGTAAGAAAAAATGAAGTTTTAGTATTGCTAATCTTCTAGATAGATTTTATGTTCTGAGTTTATGAAATTAGCAGTAAATCATGGCGTGAAATTAGCAGTAAATCATGGCGTGAAATTAGCAGTAAAACTGTTCCTGATCTATCCCTGATAATATAGCGCATAATAATTTTTGAAAGCATGTAAAAAACATAAGAATTAACAGGTTCATGTTCACGTTAAGAAAAATAGTCTTTTAATCTGTAAAATAAATACACTCGTGGTATACCCAAGAGTTGTTTTTTATTTTGAAAACTTATAATAAACATGAGAACGTAATGATTTCCATGTTTATATATTTAGCTTAAATAATTTTTTCTCTTTCATAAGTTTACAAAATTTATATATAATCGAATCGATTTGGTGGTTAATAAAGTTTTTACCTTTTACTTTTGTCTTTATTATTTATTTACATAAGCTAAGTGATAACTAGGTACTTAAATTGCAACACCTAAATAAAATAGCAGGTGTATTCTTTTAAAATTATTTTATTTTAAAAAAGTAAGCATTATGATAAAAGTTTTTTATGAATAATATTTGCGTAAAATATATTATTGTTTGTTGTTATTATTAGGACAAAACGAAAGGTTAACATGTGTTGAAACAAATCCTAAAGTGTAATGAAAAGGTTTTCGCATTCGTCTGTAGAATGATTAATAGAAAAATTGAAGATTAACGGCGTTGAACAAAGAACAATAGAAGGTCTTCTCTTCTCTTCCTTCCTCTTCGAGCTGCTTCACTTCGGCAACTTTCCCACCAATTGGTACTCTCTCCCTTCTCTTTCCCCTTTTCAATAGCGTTTCTTGTTCTTTCCTTATTCCCCCAATGCGCGTGTCTTCCTTAATTGTAATTGGCACCAATTAAAGTTTTTGTTTTCTTTTGAATAATCTTAAATTTTAATGAAGTATTTCTTAATTATAAGATTGTTGAGTTCTTTGTCTTTGATAGTCTGTGCCATTTGAATAGTAATTTATAACTTGTTTTGCCTGAAGTAGATGCACATGATTTTTTGAGAAAGACAATGAAAGAAAATGCCCCATGAAAAAGGTTTACTTTTGTGTGAGCTGTTTTTTTTTAGATTAATACAATATAAAAAATGAGTATGTACCTGGATCAATATACAAAAATAATAATTGAAACAATTTTCATAGTATTATTTTGTGCAGTTGTCATACAGGTATAAAATGGTTGATTAGTAGGATCTTATGAAACACTCCACTGAGTTGATTCAACCATAAAAGTGGATGATATTATTGATTTGAAGATGGCCTTCATTATCACCACTGCTTCTCTCTTTCTATTTCTATGGATCATTTCTCTTTGCAAAGTTCTTCTCCCTCGTATCCCTTTCGCCAAACATTTCACTCACAACGGTAATGCATCTTTTTTCCATTTCTCCTCAATTTTTCTTTTCTTCCTCAAAATCTCTCATTTTTTTTTTTTCTTTCAGGCAGATCATTTCGGAAGAGAAACGTCTTGCTGGTTACTGCTCATCCGGACGACGAATCCATTTAAGTTCCAAACCCCTATTTTCATAATTCTAAAGCTAGTTCCTTCTATTCTTGAAACATATATTTCTAAGGCTTTGGAAGTTTGAAGCATGTATTTCCTGTATTATGATTTAGCACCATCTTGAAATTTTGTTTCATTTCTGCAGGTTCTTTACTCCAACTATAAATTTTCTGACTTCAAAGGGACATAACATTCGAATACTATGCTTATCAACTGGTGAATAGCTTTCCACAATCTGTTTTTGTCTTGTAAATTATGGCAGTTTTGGTATATATGTGTGTGTTTATTTTGATCTTTCTGCCACTCTAGAATCATTTTTATTAATTTCAATTATAGTTTTCCTTCTCTCCATTCTGTAGTTGAATTTTCTTAAGGTGACATCTCTCTAAATTGAGAAAGTTTACTTGGTTTTTTTGCTATTTTCAGTATATAGAGTATTACTTTATTGATGAATCATATTGCCACTTCAATATTATTTCTCGGATCATATGTAAAAGAAGTTCAATATTATTTCTCATTTCAGATGATAATAGACTTAAAAGTTATAATCAAACTAATGAATTCCTGTAGCATTATCAATTTTGCTTTAGCTTAAGCCGCACAATCCGGTATATATAAAAGAAAGAAGGAAGTATGGGCAGGAAAAGAATGGACTTAACAGAGTAGAGGGATTGCTTGTGGATGGGTGGGAAGGATGTTGCAGATTGTATAAATTTTTCCTGTGATATGAGGTCAAGTCAAGATACAATTGGATTGTGGCCTTTGGGTTACTACACTATGAAGTAGTATGAGTTGTACCATGACTATTAGTTATAATATTTTACCCAGTGATAAGCACTCAATCGGACAAAGGAGATAAAGGAAGATTCCCTGAATGGGAGAATAAGAGGGAATGATTGCGAAGCTAGTAAGGTGGGGGATTTGAAAGCTCGCTGGGAGTTCTTCATGAGGAGGCTGGTATTGACATTTGAAGGAAATTATGAGGGTTGGCTGCGGGGAGTTCTCTGGTGTATGGGACCCTGTTATTATTCTGTTTCTATTTTCCTGTCCATCCCTGTTCCTTTTTCTTGAAAATTTGAGGATTACCTTTAGTCCCTTACAAGCAATTGTGCATTTTCCATTGTTACTGTATACATATCTCTGTCCTTAACAGTCTATAATTAATAGAAGATTTACTTTTGCATTTTAAAGATTTAGTACAAGAAATCTATCTATATTAGATGGTTAGATATGAGAATTTCAACGACAAAAAATTAAAGCTTCAAGTCTAGCCTCTAAGAAAGCTTTAAAGTTTATATTTCAGTCCATTGAATGGTTTTTCATTTTCATTATTTTTCTGTAGGTGGTGCAGAAGGCAAAGGAAATATCAGAAAACGAGAGCTTTTTCAGGCTTGTGTAGCCCTCAAGGTGATTTACATAATGAAATAATATAGTTGTGGTTTCAAATTTAAAATCATAACTTCTCTATACTTACAAATTAAATATTGTACGACCTCGGAAATTGTACCCAGATTCCGATGCAGCAAGTGAAGATTGTCGACCATTCTGATCTGCAGGTTTTGATCCAATAGGTTTTTGGATATAATATTTACTATTACTTCTGAAGCTTATTTTTAGTTCCTTATATTGTTGTTGTTTGACTTGTTCATACTTAGGACGGTTTTGGTAAAGTTTGGAACCATAGCTTGTTGGCAAAGATTATTGAGCAAGAAATAACCAATTGTTCAATTGATATGGTAAGACTGTTCTGCGTGCCTGAAGCATCTTTTGACAGACTAGTACTTCCAGTGCAAATTATCTCTCTTAATGATCCTTCTACTTATCCCTTTTCCTCAGATTATTACCTTCGACCGTTATGGTGTCTCCGGCCATTGTAATCATCGTGATGTGCATTATGGAGTATGGTAAGTTGAGCATTAGTATTGATCAATATTAAATAACTATAACTGGAAAAATATGGTGATATAGTAGCGTGATTGGATGGCCTTTTATTTCAAGGGAAACAGTGGTTTGTTTTTTAAATGCTCTCACAAAAACCTGACAGAAAAAGTGATTATTTATTCAAACTAAGTTGAACCAAATTGCACCAACATTTGTACATTTTGAGATTTATTTGAAGCAATATAATTTTAAAATTGAAATAACAATAAATGGGTCATAATGGCACACACTGTGTACTCAAAGTTCATTGCCCCCCACCCATGTTATAACAAATACCCATTTTCAGTTCCGGTGTTATTTGTGCTTGATACTGTTAGGAGCAGATTAATTTGTTTCCATAACAACTCCATATTCTATAAACCTGGACAACTTCTCTAATACCTATCAATATCTTTTTTAAATGCTGAAATTTTGTTTTAAAAGTTCCTGTAAGTTGCTATCTAGTGGTTTTTTAGGTTATTAAACTTATTAATATATGTTGATATTTGATCATCCTTACTTCTTAAGGAGATTATTTAAATTGTTCGAGTAATTTTTATGTTTATTGTTATGTCTATGATCCCAAGTCCAGACAAAGTTGGAGTGTTAGACTTTGACAATCCATGCAAATTTGTCGATATCTCAAACATGGGTCACTTACATCAGACTGTGTACATGAGAATTTGGTTTTTGATTGAGCAATGGTGTCATTGTTGCTATAGTCAACCTAACCACGTGGGTGAACGCTTCTGCTGTTTTGGCTTTTCTGATTGTTAGAATTTATCTTTAACTTGCCTTCATGAATGTGATATTTTGTACAGTATATCCAAGAAAACGAAAGGTTATGTATGGGAGTTAAGTGCATGAGGACATCTTCCATGATTTATCTAAGTAAACTAATTGCGTTATTTTCTCTCACGCTTGTGCTGCTGTCTGACATTGAAAATTGTTCCATTTTGTGACAGCAAGCTACTACATGATACTTTACGAAGGGATATTGAAGTTTGGGAGCTTGTATGTGTTTGCTTTCTTAGTTTTATTTTCTCATCTTATTTGACCAATTATTTATTTTATAACACCCAAATTGCCTTGGGATGTCTTTATTGCTTGTAGGTTAGCACCAATATTTTGCGCAAATATAGTGGTCCTGTTGATATTTGGTTGTCCGTATTTTTGGCCATGCTGCACTCAAATGGAACAATGCATTGCTTAGTAAATGAAAATTCTAGTAGGAGCTTTAAGGCGATGGCCCAACACTCAAGTCAGTGGGTTTGGTATGCATGCTTTACCATACTTTTATTATAAAACTACATATACTAAATACTGTTGCTTGAAATTTGCAAATGCTGTTTAGCTTGGATTTTCTTCTTTAATCTTTTCCCTCTCTATGTCAATATTGCAATGCATCACACAGGACAACTATGTGATAGATATTTAGAAACTTCAACTGAAATTATCTCAAAGAGGCATTGCACAACAGCACATCTAAATTCATTTCTGTAGGTTCCGCAAGCTTTTCGTGGCCTTGTCCAGTTATACTTATATGAACACTCTTAGAAAGGTAAGGTAAAGTTGGAATGCTGAAGGAGTTGTGGTGTTGCTTGTGAGATCAGCTTCCATTTGTTGAAATCCTGGCCCTGCTCTGTATCTATCAACTTTCATCCTTTCATCTGGGTTCAAGCTTAGTACATTGTGTGGAGTGTACCCTGCGGCTCAAGCAACCTTTCACTTTCCAATGACATGATTGAACGAAATCACTGCTAATTTTCTTCACATTATCCCATGACATTTTGGAATTTCTCAAGCATAGTACATATGTTTATTAACATTGCTCTGGTTTAAGTTTGTCAGATTTTGTTTGCTACGTTTTCAATTTTTTGTTTGATAAAGTAGCAGAATATTCTTTAGTGCCGATGTATCCTTGAATCCTTTTTGACTTTTATTTTTTCTTTCTATCAATCTTGAATTAACCACAAACGATGTATACATTTACTGCTGATGTATTCTTTACTTGTATTTGTCCTGTAATTATATTTGGCCATCCTTCCTCTAATCTTGTGACATTTGAGAGAATATTTGAGCATGCATGGGCTCAAATTGAAGATGTATTGTGAGCTTGTGTGGGTAAAATATTTACTCTTAAGAGTTAAATTTTTTTGAGATTCAGAAAATGAGGATGTATTGTGATGATCAAGCAGCTCGTTACATTGTCTCTAATCTCTTGTTTTCCATGAGAGGACCAAACACATAAAAGTTGACTGTTATTTCATTCGAGAAAAGTTGTTATCAAAGAAAATTGGTACGGAGTTTGTCTAATCCAATGATCAATTTGCAAGTGTGTTCACCAAATTGTTGAGTGTCTAATTTATTTGTTTCAAGCTTGGTACATACAATTTGTATACTCTACTAGTTTTGGGTAGGCTAAGTAAGCTTTATTCAAAAGCTGTTTTGGGTAGTACCAATCTGTATTCAAAAGACAGGTTTAGAATGGATAGGCTAAGTAAGCTTTATTCAGAAGCTGTTTGTTAGTACCAATCTGTATCTAGGGTTACTTCTCTTTCACTCTTTCCTTTCTTATCATTGTATCATAGATTTGTTGCATATAAATGTGAGCACCCTAGGGAGACCTTTTCAAGCTCTGTAAAACATATTGTTCTCTCTTTTTTTATTTTCTCAAACGTTTCTGATTTGTACACATCCCTAAGACCCGTTCATGCACATATCTTACACTCCTAATTAGGTTTCAATTGAAAGATGTTCTTTTTGTTAGTTCGGAGATTTAAGATGACATGTTTTATGTTTGACACTTCCATATGGAGTCAAACCCATTTTTGGTTATTTCATATATATATATATATAATGAGGGCCACTGCAGACTTATGCCAGTATCTTGCTACTTCGAACGGCACCTCTGTATTAGAACGGCATATCCACAAGATATTGCAGAGTCATTGATGAAAAAGCATGATTCACAAGAATTCATTCCGGTTGCTGCCATATGCATTCCTAGTTCTGCGGAACAATCTATTGTACCAGTGACTCCTCATATTTCTTTAAGGGGATACCTCGTTGATATCATTGCAAATGAACTTGGTTTTGATGATGGCGCCAATGTTATGATTTCAAGGTATGGTGATGGATGACATTACAGAAAACTTTTCGACTTTCAACGATTACTTACTAACTTATTCTTGACTTCTGGGTCTCTACAGGAATTTGGGTAAAGCTTCTTTTGAGACAAGACTGTTCTTTACTGCTCCTAAACCATATCTGCTACATATATCTTCTAAATTTGCAAATGAAAAGAAACCCTTTATTTAATGGGATATCTGTATGTAAGAGCAAGTTACTTTGCTGGGCAAGATATAACTGGTGATTCAATATGAGCATTGATTGGATATACACCGAAATCTAGAGACATTTTCTATGAGGATGTAATATTTTGATTATAATATAGGTCTCTTTAATTTCAAATGATTCATTTAATTGGTTATTGCATAACTGTCAAACTTATATTGCCTTTAAGAGTAAATTACAAGTAATGCTTGAGCAAAAGAAAGGTGTATGTCATGCTCTTTTGCTACATCATAGCGGCCAACCAAAGTATTTTTTTGCTCCTGCAGAACAACTTCTAAAATTTTTGGTGTTTTGATTGATTGTAAACAATTTCTTCTTACCTCCTTTGACATATTTTTGAACTTAGAAATGGACGTTGCCAGGCCTGTTATCTAGACTTTAATACTACTGAAAATGCTGATTATTGTGTCTGCCGTATTCTGCTTTCTATTTTAACAAACTTACCGTCAATCTATCTAAACAATAATTTCTATAAATGTTTTTTAGGCATGACCGTGAAGTTTAAAGAGATAAAAAGGGATAGTAGGGGAAGATAAACAAGGAGCAGAGGAAGGATTAGGCAGTAACAACCTTGCTTACATGGCAAGAAGTGTGGGAACATTTGAGAAACTTGGTAGCTTGGATAAATATCATTGAGAAGGAAATTATGGTCTTTCGGTTGGTAGAAATCATTCCCACGAATCGTCATATCTATGTTTTCTTGATATTTTCTTCTTCCATTGATATCAGAGTCTGTATATAAAATTATAGATCTCTATTTTTTCGTAGGGTTGTGTTCAATATAGTTCTTGTTAATCATATATACAGTATACAATATATAGTACAAGCATACCCTTAATCATGTTAATGCTTCCCGAAAACTTATGCAGGTTTCATTTTGTATTGAGAAATAGACACAAGAACAATCCATCACATAACCTCTTAAACTTTAATTAGCGCGATACCAAAATTCCACATATAATGAATAAATTTCAACAATGTATCAGCAAAAAGAAGTTCAATCAATGAACAACAATCAAAGACATAAATTTTTACAAACCCAATTACTGATACAATAATTTCATGTACCATACATATAAATTTTCAATTGCAACATAAACACAAAGAAACCTTATTCAGATCTCTTCTATCCGGCATCACAAAGAAGAATTTTTTACCCAAATAATACTATTTTAAAAAATAATTTCCCAAATAACACCTATTGAACTTTATTTACCAAACTAACACCATTTACTTTGCATGACCAGAATTCTACTCCTCGAAAGTAGAATTCTCAATTCAAATTTTACAATTTTGAAATTTATATCCAATCAGAATTCTATTTCCTGGGAACCGAATTCTGAGAGTTTTTTTTTTTTTTTAAGTTTTATATTTTATGTTGTTTTAAAGTATAAAATTTTTAATTTATGTATGAATTTTTTATTTTATAAAACGTAAAATTTAATAAAAAAATATTATAAATATTTATTGTAGTACATGAGAAGTTAATTTTTTAAAAATCAAATTTTGACTATATGAATAATGTTTTAAAAAATTTAATTAAAAATGGTGAGGATAAATTTAAAATTAGTTGTGAGATAAAAAAAAATTAAAGTATGTAAATATTTAATTTAATTTAAAGATAATAAAAATATGAGAATTTTGTGAATGGTTATACTTATTGATAAATTAAAAATTTGAAATGAAGTTGGAGCGTAGATGAAGCAGATTCAATCTGGGTCATTGCTTTTTACTGACACTCTGCTAAGGAATCTCTGCAATATTCGGACTACCATGTGGGTGAACATTGCCAAAATGGTTTGTAAAGGTTAATTTTACAGCGTAAATTTACAGGGTGAGTCTCTGTTAAAGAATCTCTGTCATGTTCATCAAATAATGTGGATGAACGGTTTGTAGTTATATGTGTGGCTTGATTTTTTGTTTATAATTTATATAGCATAGCCTTGATGACCTTTCACACATGAATTACAAACAATGATGTTAACTGGCATGGTTTGATGGAACTTAATGGTTCATTTATAATATCAGTGGT
>Ga0099824_1007766_pt1 | contig 14030 bp, 7 predicted proteins | sample SiratrowhiteBW_FD_76837 | JGI IMG/M metagenome (GOLD analysis project Ga0099824, IMG submission 76837) | Root nodule microbial communities of legume samples collected from California, USA - Siratro white BW | ecosystem: Host-associated > Plants > Roots > Nodule | place: USA: California... | reverse complement strand
AAAAATAAAATTTTATTTTTTTTTTTTTTATATTTTATTTTTTTTAAATTATTTTTTTTTTTTTTTTTTTAAATAAATTATATATATTTTTTTTTTTTTTTTTTTTTTTGCTAATTACTATCCCATTTCATATTTTTTTTCTACTCCTTCGTAAGTGCATTTGTAGTGTTTGAAGGTTTAACTTTTACAAATTCACTTTAAAATATTTTTGTTGTTGTCATTTTAGTTTTCCTTCTTTTCAACTTTTGTTAGTCTCTTAGTATTTTTCTATATTAAATTTAATTTGCAAATCTAGTGATTTACCACAAAAATGAGATAAAAAATTTGGCTAAAAAATAAAATTACGAGAATAAGTAAGGCATTTCCAATTTTTATACTTATCTTAATTCAATTACATAATGTGAGAATCGAGTTGGATTACTGGATGAGTTAAATTTCTTAAGTATACTTAATTAAAATTGAGTATATTGACAAATTTTAAATCAGTATAACGAGCTACATAATTAATGAATAATTAACTATTAAATATTAAAAATTAATGATTTTAGTGTAAAAGTTAGTTGTTTTATCATATGAATTCTAATTTATGAAAATAATGAATAATTTTTCATATCACACATGTTACCAGTAAATGTTAAATTTCCTAGAAGAGATTCTGATAATTTTTTCCCTTTATACCCATCCATTGAGTTGTAACAAAATTGTCAGTATTGTTTTGATTTCTATTCTGAGAATAACCTTTTGTGTGTTATAGGTAATAATATATGGATTTGTAAGAATAAATAAACGTTGAAAAATATTGATTTTAAGATTTTTTATTTAAAGTTACAGATGTTACAATGTCTTTTTAATTACATAAATTGTTAACTCAATCCAATTCAATACTAAGAAAACAGGAAACTCTAATTTAACTCAATCCAATTAAATTAATTAAATTTGGTTTAGGTTAAAAGTTAGAATAAATTTAAATTAATATAACTCAATCATATTCCTAAAATACATAAAAAATAAAATTATATTTTTTAGGATAAAAATTTATCTAAGTCTAACTATAAAATGAAATAAATCCTATAATTTATGACAGTTTAAAGCCAAAGAAAAATGTAAAAGAAAAAAAAATAACTTATATTTTCTTTTACAAAACCACAAAACCATGGATAGCCATTGAGTTGGGTTTTAAATGAAGAAACAAATTATACAGATTTTTTATTGGATGAATGTAAACTTATTTTTTCCAGTATAACCTATTTTTTCGAAATAAGACAAATACACCTCAAATAATTCCAATAGAATTTAACACCATATTTGTAAAAGAACATTAATTAAGAAAAAAATTAAATATCTACCTCTTTTTCAATTAGACTAGCACCGATACTTTTTAGAAAAATAATAATATAAAATTAATGAAATATGCTAATTACTAATTATGGATTCAAACTTTGTTTAATATAATATTAATTAGCATGAGAAGGTAGGGGCACACGTGAACTAAGGTGTGTTTGGTTGGTGACATGGTAAGTCCGTTTGCATTAAAGTGGTTTGTGTTGAAAATGGGAGTAGTGAGTGGATGACACATTAGCCAGTCCTCGGTCAAGAAACAAAATGCACAAATTGTTGTCATCTCTCTCCTTTTCTCTCTAATTCTATTCGCAATTCTGATTCTCTCACACACAGAACTCTCTCTCTCTCTCACACACACACGATCCTTCTGCGTTTAGGGTTTTTGATGCTCTTTCTCTCGATGTTCTGTAATCGTAGCGCACTGTAGTTCGAGGTATTCGCATGATCTCGTGCTTTTTCCTTGTTTCAATTTCTGCTGTACGATCACTTGATTATTGTTTTACTTCCTTATCTTGAACCCTAATCATTTCCTATTTTTAATTTCTTTCACGTGGTCTGCGGTGTTTTGTTTATTCTGTGATTTTAGGGTTTATTGTGCACATGTGATGTTGAATGCCAATTTTTTATGTGGCACTACTCGCTATTTGGTCTTAATGTGTGGTTGATTGCGGCACGGTGATTTTGGACTTAATATATTGGTTTCCTGTGGTAATCAGGTCTTACTGCAAGTGGAGTTTGAAATGGTATGAGTTGGAGCCTTTCTTTTGAGTAGTTTCTTGAAGTTTTAATAGCTACATGGCTCGGAAGGGTAATCAGCAGAAGAATGGAGTGGACCGTCATGGATTGAATCACAAAAAGGGGGTTTCTGGTGGTGTGCTTCCGGGAATGAAAGGCCATGGTAAAGAAGGGCCGGTTAAGGTTTTCCCGAGAGAGGAACTCGCTGACGGTGATAGCGGTGTTGCGCGGACTACATGTGATGCTAGTTTTTCAGGTGATGACTTCAACAATGAGCAAAAATCTGAAAATATTTCTCGGAAAGAGAAGCAAGGGATGGCTGGAAAGCATGACCTGGAGGAGTCCTTGCCCTTTGAGAGAGATTCGGGGGATGGCAGTTTGAATTCTGAAGCTTCAGTACAAGAAGAAGATGGGAGTTTACCTAGAAGTAATCAAGGTTTTCAGAGTATAAATAGTAGATTGAGCTGTGTACTGGATAGTTTGCACCTGAAAAGTGTGGTGGATAAATTAGACCTTGCCGATAATGTGATAGTTAGGAGATTAAGGTTTTCACTGTTTTCCATGTTCACAGCAATTTCAGAGTGGCTAACCAGGCAGACTCCATTGTTTGTATCCCTTAGAGCCATTATGTTTAAAGCCTATCATAATTCCAGAACGAAAGTTGTGCAGGCATATCCTGTTATTCTGAAGTGGCTCATGCATTTTGGAAATGTAATGCTCCTATTATCAGTATTTTGGTTGGACTGTGCACTTCGGGGTATTGATTCATTTGTAAGAATGGGTACAACGCCGTTCTTCTCTGTTATATGGTGTAGCATATTTTCCGTGATTAGTATGATAGGGGTGCTCAAGTTTCTTGCTGTCCTGGTAAGCCCTGGTCACACTTGTCGTTGCCTTTTATTACTTGGATTTGATCTGATGAAAATAATCTTAATGATAGAAGTTTTTATAGCTTTTATAATTAATTTATTAATTTTAATAGTTTATACGAAGACACTCACACACTCCTTGTGTAGATGCTGATCTGTATTGTATTGTAGTATTTTCTGTTGGATAATTTCCTACAATTGAATTTAATCACTCTAGGATGAAAAAGTGAGATGAAAGAATGTTCATTGAACAGTTAGATTGAAAATCTCTCTCTCTGTAGGCGTGCATCTTATTTCTTTATATATGCATTTCTTTTTTATTTTTATTTTACTGTCTTAAGATGCTTAATAATGGAAGCATTTTCCAACTTCCCCGTACATTTGTTCTGCTTGTTGCAATTTTAGGTAAGATATGGTAGTGATAATTCAGCGAGAGGGAAGAAAATGTTTCGTTTTGTCCAATTAATAAACACCCGTGTGGTCTGGGAGTGTGCATAACAAATTACAAAATCTATTGTCCAATTTGTTTCAGTTTTTGCATAGTTGAATCAGCTTGGGTTGCATCGTCTTGTAACTATTTCACTTTTGAACTCCACATGTAACAAACATGATAATTTGGACAAATTTAGCGAGCATGATACTCTTTAGTTCTATATATATTTTCTTACATTTGTATTCGGATGTTTTGTGCATTTGTTCTTTCTATTGTGTTCTTAATCGGGGCTGGTATTTGATTTTTCTCTTCCTATACTAACTAGCTTTTGTAATTGATTAGGGCTTGGCTGCCTTGATTGGATTTTTTCTTGGGCTCATGCTTGCAATTTTGGTAGTTGCAATCATTGGAGTTGTTATCTTGTGGTTTTATGGTAGCTTTTGGACAACGGGATTTTTCATCGTCCTTGGAGGTGATATGTTTGCCCTTCTGTTTACCTTTTGAACATACTGTTGGTTTATTGTGGCATTCTTTCTATGGTAGTTGGATGTGTATGTTATACAGCCTTATGTATGTACATAAAATATATATTCATTCTGCTTGATGTATTTTCTTGCCAAACATACTAATTATTTAATTTTATTTGAATTCAGGATTGGCATTTATGTTTAGTCATGAACGGGTGGCACTACTTATCACCACAATGTATTCCGTCTATTGTGCATGGCTGTATGTTGGGTGGCTTGGTTTGCTATTGGCTTTTAATTTAGCTTTTATATCTAGTGATGTTCTGATATACTTCCTCAAGAAAAACATAGATCAACAGAATAGATCCAATCCTTTTGCGCAAAGAGCTGGAATGCATGGTCAACCAGGATTTAGTGATGGATCAACACATGCTTCTTCCTCTGAAAATGGACAGGGGCCATCTGCAGATCGCAGTGCTGGCATCCCTTCAACTAGTGGGGTTGATTCTGATGTAACTTCTGAAGACGAAGTCGTCCGTTTGTTGAACTGCTCTGATCACTATGCAGCTCTAGGCTTGACACGATATCAAAATATAGATGTTTCAATACTAAAACGGGAATATAGGAAAAAGGTTAGTGTCATTCTCTAATATAAATACTTGCAACTATTCTTTATATTTCACGCTTCTTTCTAAGATTTTTTTGTTTTGAGTTATTAGTGGTTGGATTTTGAGTTGAAGGATGAAATTTAATTTGCTTTTAGAACTCAAATACAATTCTTTCTTTTGCCTGATAATTCTCTAAACAACCTGTGTTTTCACTGATTATCAGGCAATGTTGGTGCATCCTGACAAAAATATGGGTAATGAAAAGGCTGCTGAAGCATTTAAGAAACTTCAAAATGCGTATGAGGTGAGTTTAAACTCTTTTTCACCCTGAAAATCAAGGGATAATTCTTCCCTAATGCTATATGGTTGTAATGATTTCCAGATTCTGATGGATTCCTTGAAGCGAAAAGCTTATGATGATGAGCTAAGGAGAGAGGAGCTTTTGAGTGTATTTCGTAGATTTCATGATGCTTCTCATAAGGTATGATTTATGCAGTTTTTTTTCTATCAATTTTAGTATTTGGGAAGTCGAAAGGGAACATTATGGGTAATGGAATAATAATAACATTGACACATTGTGATCAGGATTAATATTCATCAGTATTGGGGATAAGATCCATGGAAAGGTCAAAAACTTCAATAAGGATGAATGTTTGTTATTTGCGAATGGTTACAGATTAGTGGAATTTTCTACTGTGGTGTGTGTATATGTATGTAGGTAGGTAGGTAGGTAGATAGATAGATATATACTTTTCTAACCATTACTCTTGGAGTAACTTAACCTCTCCTTATACACACACACTGTTCATAGAAATTTTTTAGGTCACCATTGATGGCACAGCTCAAGTTAAGAGACCAGAATCCCAAACAATGGAATTGTAATGACTAATGTTTTAATGCTGATTTTAGAAGATTTATACCTAATTGCTTTGGATATGCATCTTACGTGTGCTCATGAATTTATTGTTCTTTATCTGGAAGGTGCAGTTCGCTGTTTTTTTTTTTTTTTTTTTTTTTTTTTTTTTTTTATTTTTTTTTTTTTTTTTTTTTTTTTTTTTTTTTTTTTTTTTTTGTTTTTTTTTTTTTTTTTTTTTTTTTTTTTTTTTTTTTTTTTTTTCTCTTTAGACGTGCTTGTGCTCTGTAGACTCTGCTGATCGTTTAAAGAACCTTGCATTTTAGCTTTTGATTTAATTATACTCTTGTCTAACTCTTGCTGTGAATGCAACTAATTTGTCAGAATGGTAGGCATGGATTCTTTCCTTCAGGATTTGCACGGTCTGATGCAGATGGCAAGGACCCATTTGGTGATTCAAGGCGAATAGCCTGCAAAAGGTGTGGTGGTTTTCATGTCTGGATACACACCAAGAAACAAAAGTCTCGGGCAAGATGGTGCCAGGTTTCTTCTTAATCTTTTTGGTTCTCAATGAAGCCTAGGTAGCACGCTTAACGTACAATTGGCTTCGTATATTAATAATTGCTAAATATTTGCCAGTATTGTTCTCAGCATATTTTCCATAGAGTATTTTTCATACATATGATGGCAGTGTTTTAAGGTGGGTTCTTTTGTTTTAAAGGATTGCCAAGATTTTCATCAAGCTAAGGATGGGGATGGATGGGTTGAACAATCTTCCCAACCATTTCTTTTTGGCTTATTGCAGAAGGTAAGAATCATTGTGTTTGTTTTGAAAAATCGTATTGGAGAGCACCTTAAAACCTGTAGTTCAAATTTTATCTTGAGCCGGTTCCTGGTTCTATGAGATGTAGTCAGAATGCAACTTTGCTTAGTACTTTGAATTGTTTTTACTTTAGGTGGATGCTCCTTCGGCATATGTGTGTGCTGGTAGCAGGATATATGATGCCACCGAATGGTATATCTGTCAGGTAAGTTAGTGCATTAGAGGATTTATGTGATTGGCTAGCAGTCTCTTTGATTATTAAATGGACCACCGGCTTTGCAATGAGGTATTTGAACGAGGAATTTATAAATAACTGTTTTTCTCTTGCAATGAAATGTAAAATAGTGATTGGACATTTCCAGATGCTAGATACGTCATCTCTGTCTTAGATTGTCTGATTGTTAATCATTCACTTGTTCATGCTGCATAGCTTGCTCATTGAGACTTATGAGGAGATTATTGATGATGAACAAATTTCTTACAGGGCATGAGATGTCCAGCGAACACTCATAAGCCAAGTTTCCATGTTAACACCAGTTTAATGTCCAAGAATAATTCTGGCAAAGGGACTACTTCTGGCCAAAGAAGTGGGCGGATGCCTCCTAATATCGAAGAAACCATGACTGAGGAAGAATTCTTTGAATGGTTACAGAATGCAGTACAGGCAGGTGTCTTCGACAATTTTAGTGGCACTGCACCAGAGAGCCCATCTCCCAAATCTGGAAATGGGATGAAAAGTCCTGGCAGTAGTAGTGGTGGTGCTAGTGCGAGTGGCAGCAGCAAGAAAAAGAAAAAGGGAAAAAAGCAATGGTGATAACCAGGTAATGTTATATCTCATATGGCCAGTATAGCCTACCAAGGCTTGAAAAGCATGTAAGTTTCAAAGCCGCTATGTGTTAAATGAAGCCCCAAAAATTGAGTTGGAGCCACATTGTACAGCGTTATTTTTTCTCAAAAGTGTAGATTTTGTTGTCCAATAAATTTTTTAGTAATCTTTTATTTTAGCCTTTTTAATACAGCTTTGTACGTACCAATGATCCTCCTTCCCATGATTTGCTTATTGCAAGGATCAAGCTGGGCCTTCTAAGCAATTAGAAAATGTCATTCGTGAATCATGACCTATCTCCGCCGAAGGAACACTTTAATGGTGTATGTACCATAAGAAATTCTCAACAGCCATAGCATTAGCGAATACCATACTAGTACCTTAGTGGCGTCGATGCCACAACATTGGCCGTGTTTTGGCTACATACATAATAATAACATGAATATAAATAATAAATTACTGTCATGGCATGCATTTGAATTTTGCCAAGATATGAATGTTTGGCATCAAGGATGCCCATCGACGCTGTTTTTGTATTATTATCATCGTTACTCCAAAAATCTGTTTCAGTGAGATTGCATAATTGTTACAGTTGTGTTGCGGTAATTATGTACCAGATAAGGAACCCTGGTCTAGAAAAATCAATCATTATTTTGCTTTGTTATTTACGAAAAGTCATTTGAATTAAAGCGGGTATCTAAAAAAGAAAGACAAAACTAAATAACTGTTATGCTTTTATTTCACCATACTATATAAGTAACTTAAGAAATGTACATTTTAAAAAATTTGTTTCAAGTGCATCATAACATAATTAGAATCTTGTATAGATGAATGTAGACTTGTCCTTATTAGTAAAAGTAGACTTGTCCTAATTGGTGAATGTAGACAAATTAATGCTTTTATGATATTTTATTTATATAATTGATCGAGATGCGAGACAATTTACCCTATATTAAAAGTCTTAATAACTAGTTCAGACAAAAAAGATCTCTAATTTAGTTTATTGACATTACCTTTTTCTTGTTTCTTAAGCTATTTTTGGAATACGTAAATATTGCTTGTGTTATTTTAGTCTTTTAAATATTTTATGACATAAATTAGTTTCCAAAATGATCAATTTGTTGACAAATTCTGCTGGAGATTAATTTGAACAAAACGGAAATTTGCTAAATAGTTGTATCATCTTACGTGGCATAATTTGTATATTTATGTAAAAGAAATTCTTTCAAAATAAAAGCTATCAGCTAATTCGTAACTTGCTCCTCTAAAATAAGTATGCTACATGTAGTTTTTTTTTCATTAATCAAATTAAAATTTAAAACCTTAAATTTAATTTCCTAAAACACAAGAAAAGCACAGTTTAGTTAAAATCTATATTTGAAACTAAATCTGACACAAGTTTTAATTATATTAAGGGTCAGTTTTTTTCTGGTGCAGTTTTAAAATGTATTTTTTTTTTACAGTCAACTTTCGAACATATATACCTTATCATTGATAAATTCTGTTGAAGTGTGATTAAATTCATAATTAATAAAATAAAATAATCATACATATATGGGTTACGTGTCAAAAACAAAACGAACCGAAGTGGGTGTATAGTACTGTAACAAGTGACTTGAAGTTTTCGAGTGTGTAATTCACCTGTCTCTCTCTCGATGGACGCAAAGTCACTGCTTCAGGGTTTTTCGCTTGCACCTTCTTATCCCCTCCCTAAGCTTTCAAAAACAACCATGACGACCACCAACTACGTTAGATTCAATTTCAACCACAACCCATGCCTCATATTCGCAAATGGGTACCCTACTTCTTCTTCTTTCCTTCCATTTTCTTCTATTCACAATAAGCCCAGAAAATCATCACCACTGATTGTGAGTGCCCGCAAGAAAGACAAGAAAGATGATACCCATAGCTCCGTACCCCAACCTGACGAGGTCACGGGTTTCTTCCCCGAAGCTGTCTTACTTAAAAAGGTCACTTTTTTACCCAACCCTCCATTTGCTTTTCTCTTTCCCTCTCAGTTTAATATGATTTTCGCGGTTGCTGCAATTTTTCATCAGATTGGTTTTTAGGGCAAGACACCCTTTTGGAGACTCGTTCAGCTTCAACTAGAAAATTTTGATGTTATATGACACTCGTTATTGCGTCATTGTCTGTGGAATTTAGTTAAATTAACTGTGTTTATTCTTTGTGAGATTGAGATGAATTTTCTTTCTTATATTGATTTCTTTTTGGAATTGCGATTTTCAGAGAACAGTTGAGGAAGAAGGGAAGCTTCTCCCGGAGTTTGAAGATGCCGAGGAAAGTGAGTGGTCATGGTTCAGCTGTTTAATCTGTCTAGACTCTCAGGGCTAGTTACTTGCATTGCATCTGTATTGATAGGCTAAACTGTTAGGGATTACAGAGCTGAGATTATTCCTTTTGATCATTTTTAATTTTGATTTACAGGAGAAGTCTTTGAATCGCTGATGCTTGAACTGGAAAGTGATATGAATGCTGAAATATGTACGTAGATTCTTTTTCCTTTCTGCCAGAGAAGACATTTTTATTGAAATAGGAACTTTGTTACATCTATTTCGTAAGTATTTTCATTGTGTAATTCTTTTAGTTGTTTGTGAGCCGTCTTGTCGTATATGTATATTGTGGTGCAAATAGGATAGTAATAATGTGATGGACCGTAGATTCATACAACATCAACTCCTCCAACCCTCTTCCTTCCAATGACCTCAAAGACCTCTTCCACACCTAATTGAAACTTCCATGTATCTTCTTGTTAAACTAACTGGTGCCAACTATCCTGCCTGACACAAACAACGGTGTTCTCTTCTAGTTGCCCAATACCTTGTCAAATAGATTTTCCTCAACTGAAACCATCAAGGCCAATGATGTTAATGTTCTTAACCTGCACACAACTTGGGTTGCCCTGAATAACTATTGTATCTCAATCTTCTTAGCGTGTATGATGTTGATGTACAAGCAGATATGTCATTTGCTATGAATCTCGGACACGCTTTCGACACTTATTTGACAAGTATCAGTAAAGTGTATAATTCAAAAGACAATTTTTGTGGATATCTCATAATTTTAAGACGGTTCCAACACAATTTTCAAAGAGATTAATACAATGATTTTCTAAAAACTCATAAACTTATTGTATAGTTTCTATTATGATTATAGAAATAAAAAACAAATCCTATATATAATCAAGAATATTTAGATTATACATATTTCTTATCACTTTTTAAATTTTAGAAAGATGAATTATATTCATTTTTTATTATATTAGGCTAACCTTATTCATAGATAATTTTTGAATACATAAATCTTGATTGGTAATTGATATAATTCATATTGATTTAATATATAGATTCGTATCCCTGTGTCTTATATTTTGGAGATATTTTGGAGATTATGTGTGTCGAAGTGTTCTTGTGTCCGTGTCCGTGCTACATAGGTCATTTGTCAACAACATTGAATCTCTTGCATGTTTGTCCACATTTTTTTTAGTTTTGTTACAATCAATTTCCATACTTCTGATAATTTAAGTTACATGTGTGTGTGTAGATGGTATGTCTTGATTCAATAGTAAGGTGGTTGTCTTGTTTCCTGAAGGTCATATGATCAAATCTTGGACACAGTCTTTCCACTTGTAGGGATAAGGCTATGCACATCTACTGTTAACTGACCCTGCTAATTGGGAGCATTTTGTAATGAGTGACTTGTGTGCATGCACGCTTGTTTTCCATTTAAGATGTCGTAATGACTTCTTATTATAGCTACTAATCTTCTGCAAGTGCATAGTACATAGTAAAGTAAAAGATCTTGGTGCTATTTTCTATCTATATTTCAACTGCTCTATCTCACACCACACTGCTTTCTTACCTCTGCAGTGCGCCACTATGAGGTCATGTACTTAATTCATGAGAAGCATGAAGATGAGGTTGAAGCTGTCAACCAGAAAATTCAAGGTAATGTCCATTGTTTACTCTGTATCATTTTGTAACTGTTCATATTCCCTGATGCCATGTGGAATGAGTTCAATAGTTTACCATTTCTACCTACAAGTCACGTCCTACTGTAGTCATCTATAGAATGGCTAGGTGGTTATCAGGCAGAGGCTGGTGTTCTATGATAAATAGAAGTATTTATAATTGGCTAGGTGTTTTCTTACTGCCCTTATCGTAATTAACTCTAATGGTATTTTTTTTATTCTGCCTTTGCCAAAAGTTAATAAGTCATAGCCTCATAGCTGGTAAATATATTCTCTAATGCCCTATCTGGAATTTTCGTGAGGAATTTTAATACTTCAGTTCTTTATTCATTCAGTAGAAAATATGGCTTTGCAAAACTTTTGCACTAGGTATACTTCATCCTCTGAATATCAGGTAGTCTCTATGATCCATAGAACTGATGGTGGTAAAATATGTAAGTTGTGGAATTACAAAGAATAAACAGTCACTATCTGATAATTGGATTTATGTTTTGGGCATCAAACGAAACAACTGTCTTGCATCCATGTAGCACAATACTTTGACATGTAATCTCCAAAATATTGGACACAGATCTATATATTACAGCGTTATGAATTATATAAATTGATTATCAAGATTTATGTATTCAAATCAAAAATCATCTATGAACAAGGTTAACCCGAATATAACAAAAAAAAAATAAATCTAATTCATCTATCTAAATTCCAGAAAATAAAAAAGAAACATGATTTTTTTCTTATTTTTATAATAAGTTTATGAGTTTTTAGAAAATATCGTATTAGTCCTTTTTAAAATTGTGTTGGAACCGTTTTAGAATCATTAAATACCAACAAAAAAATGTCGTTTGAATTAGACACTCATGGATACATGTCGTATGAGTGTTGTATGTATTGAACACTGACAAGTCATTTAAGAGGCATGGTCGAGCTTTATAGTTGTAGATACGATGGTTCCTTGATATGGCAGTATTGGTTTCTTAAATGGTTGCTGCGATCTACAGATAAAGAAAAGAGATTTTCCCACTATTCTGATATTTTTCTAAATTTTTGCTAACATTGACAGACTTTATGAGGGAGAAGAAAGGCCAGATTTGGAGGCTGAATGATTGGGGTATGAGAAGGTTAGCTTACAAAATAAAGAAAGCTAATAAAGCCCACTACATGTTGATGAACTTCGAGTTGGATGCAAAATATATCAACGACTTGAAGACTCTCTTGGACCAAGATGAAAGAGTCATTCGGCATCTTGTGATAAAGAGGGACGAGGCAATCACTGAAGATTGCCCTCCTCCTCCGGAGTTTCATACTCTGCGTGCAAATGCAGACGATATGGAAGATGAAGACTTAGATGAAGAGTATGACGATGACTGGGATGGTGAAGATGAGGTTGATGATGATGATGGTATTATATATGTAGATGGTGATGACGATGATGACATGGATTCAAGAAACGAGACATCTTCAAATGTTAGAGTAGGAGAAGAAATAAGAGAGTTGAGGACTGAGAACGTAGGTAGGTAATATTTGTTATCTTTTGTTCTTCATTCTTTTGTTTCTTTGATTCCATAGAAATGTACAACGTTATGCATCTAAAATATATAGGATGATCTCAGTATCTTGTTTGCTCATGTTACCAGCTCATAGAATGTTTGTATGATGAATTGCAAGGGGTAATGTAAACATTTACTCACATAATACATTTGGATAAATTTTTTCAAATTAACTTGTGCATAAATCAATTTTATTTTTTTAGAAAATTTGTATAATTCTTTTCTAAACTTGTTTGTGGAAAAATTGTTTAAGTATGTCTTATGATTAAGTTTTGTCCTTTATGCACAAATTATAATAATTTTGTTTAAATTTTATAGATAACATCGCTTGGGAAATGATTTGAGTGCTTACCTGTGAAATTTGACTACGTTCTTGTTTAACAAACTGCAATAAATGATCACCAACTAAGACTTGGCCGTCTCATCTGATTGTTGGTATAAATGATAGTAATTTGGGTTTGTTATGTGCCTCTAAGAGTTTAAATCTCGATTATATCATTTCAAGTACAGAATAAAATAAACCATGTGGTGGGTGTGCTTAAGATATCTGATTGTGTTTAGTTACTGTTTCCGTTAATGGATTAAAGTTGGTAAGATGGTTAACTAATAACATGTTTGGTTTGATGTTTCAAATCTCGAATTCATGTTTCAGATGTAAACAAAAATGGTGGCCATTTAAAGTAGCTTTAGCTTGATTGTGGATTATGATTTTTCCGAAAAATGGTAGTCATTCATTTAAAGTGGTTTTAGCTTGATTGTGGATTACGAATTTGCGTTTGACTTGACTTCTTAACATAAAACCTTAAGAAAATGTTTTTATCAATAGATACTAATCATGAATATTTTAATTATCTGATTATTGAGTAGGAATAAATATAATAATACCAAGTTCGCCGTATTTGTTAGTCGTTGGTAATTTTTATTTAAATGACTCTTAAAATTAGATTAACAAAGTAAAAATTATTGGTAAGAAAAAGATTAATAATTGAGAAATTATTTATAATTTAATTGCATTATTAATGCCATTGCTTGAATTTTTTTAGTTACTACTCGTAAAAGATCTAAATATTAGCATTACTTGGTGGTATAACAATACAAACTATTCACTTGAATAATCATATTTCAGTACAAACAAAAGGATGAATAGTTTTCTTTTTTTTGTAAATATATAGATTAAGGAAGTGGGTAGAGAAAAAAAAACTCAAATGAATTCGTTCTACTTGGAGAGCATTGATGTGATAATGTGGTATCTTAAATATCATTACTAAAATGGACACAGATGAATAAATGAAGAAACGAAATAATCTTATTCAAATTCAAATAGTTTTTTATTGGATTGGATTTGATAATTTATTCAAACTACTCCAAATCAAACTGTAGTTTACTTTTATATTTAGATAATCTAACTTGCTTAAAGTTCAAACCAAACTTTGAATTTCTTGAAGTGCTTAGAAACAAACACATCAGCATCTAACAACTGAGTGCTCAGTCTTGTTTTTTTTTTTTTTTTTTTTTTTTTTAAATAAACCTTTTTTTT